>TARA_R110002073_G_scaffold89852_1_pt1 | contig 37008 bp, 37 predicted proteins | sample TARA_R110002073 | Tara Oceans TARA_R110002073 (sample SAMEA4397174) | marine metagenome | biome: Polar Biome; feature: [DCM] deep chlorophyll maximum layer (ENVO:01000326); material: water (ENVO:00002006), including particulate matter (ENVO:01000060) such as... | depth 40 m | reverse complement strand
TGATGAAGATCACTTAGGAGATATGGACTTTAAAGTAACAGGTACTGCTGAAGGTATTACTGCTTGCCAAATGGATATTAAAGTAAAAGGATTAAGCTACGAGATTTTAGTGAATGCACTAAAGCAAGCACGTGAAGGTCGTTTACATATCTTAGGTAAATTAACAGATGCTATTGCAACTCCTGCTGAAAACGTTAAAGAACATGCGCCAACTATGGTTACGCGTAGAGTTCCTAACGAATTTATTGGTGCTTTAATTGGACCTGGAGGAAAAGTAATCCAAGAGATGCAAAAAGAAACTGAGACAACTATCGTTATTAACGAAGATCCAGTAACTGAAGAAGGTATCGTAGAAATTTTAGGTGTAGGTAAAGAAGGTATTAATGCTGTTATGGCAAAAATAGATGCTATTTTATTTAAACCTACAGTTGGAAGCATATATGAAGTAAAAGTAATCAAGATGTTAGATTTTGGTGCTGTTGTTGAGTATATGGATGCCCCAGGAAACGAAGTGTTATTACACGTAAGTGAATTAGCTTGGGAACGTACAGAGAATGTTTCTGACGTTGTAAACATGGGTGACGTTTTTGACGTGAAATATTTCGGTTTAGATTCTAGAACTAGAAAAGAAAAAGTTTCTAGAAAAGCAATCTTACCAAAACCTGAAGGATTTGTTGAAAGACCTCCAAGAGATAACAATCGTGGTAGAGATAGCCGTGGTGGTGGACGTGATAATAGAGGTAGCAGAGACAATCGTGGACGTGATAACCGCAGAGATGATCGTAAACCTAGAGAAGATAAGAAAGAAGAGTAATTTTTTCTTTTAAATAATAAAAAATCGCCGAAAATTTTCGGCGATTTTTTTGTTTCTATACAATCCATCTTCATTTGTTTTAGTTTCTTTGTAACACTCAATGAAGATTCAAAGAATTACATATTTATCTTTAGGTTCCAACAAAGGAAACAAGTTAGAAAACTTACAAAAGGCCATTTATTTAATCGCTGACAGGATTGGTGCTGTTCAAAAAGTAGCATCAGTTTATAAGACTGGTTCATGGGGATATGAGGGAGAAGATTTTTACAATACTTGTATACAAGTATCTACATATTTACAACCCGACACCTTACTTGATAAACTTCTAACCATTGAAGAGCATTTAGGTCGCATTAGAGGGACTTCTGAAAGTTATTCTGATAGAATTATAGATCTCGATATTTTATTGTTTGACGATGAGATTATCTTTTCTAAGACGACAACAATTCCTCATCCTAGAATGCTAGAGCGTAAATTTGTTTTAGTTCCTTTGGTCGAAATTGCAAAAAGCATTATTCATCCAGTAGTAAAAAAACAATTACATCTTTGTTTAAAGGGGTGCTCAGATGATAGTTTCATTGAAAAAATTTCTAAAACCTTAATAAGACCAATTCCTATTTCAGAGAAATATAACTATATCGCTATTGAAGGAAATATAGGCGCGGGGAAAACTTCTTTAGCTAAAATGATGAGTGATGAATTTAATGCTAAAGTTGTCTTAGAACGATTTGCTGACAATCCTTTTTTGCCCAAATTTTACGAAGACAAAGAACGTTATGCATTTCCTTTGGAAATGAGTTTTTTGGCAGATAGATACCAGCAATTAAGCGATGATTTAGCGCAATTCGACTTATTTAAGAATTTTATTGTCTCAGATTACTATATTTTTAAGTCGTTAATTTTTGCTCAGGTAACATTACAAAAAGAAGAGTATGCATTATATCGTAAAATGTTTGATATGATGTATAAAGAGATTACTAAACCTGATCTGTATGTATATCTTTATCAGAGTACAGATAGGTTATTAGAAAACATTATAAAAAGAGGAAGAGATTACGAAAAAAACATTGAAGCTAGTTATTTACAAAAAATACACGACGGTTATTCCAATTTTATAAAGACAGAACAAAATCTGAATTCCCTTATTATCGACGTGTCTGAATTAGATTTTGTAGAGAACATTATTGACTATAAATCGATTATAAAACAAATTAACATACATTAAGTTTTTTTTTATACTTTTGACCTCACAAAATTCCCCCCGGAAAACAGCAACCCTTAAAATGATATGAGGAGAATTTTACTTACTTTCTTTTTTATATATACAACTATAAGCCTATCGGCTCAGTTTACAACAGACCAGTTTACTTATAAGAAAAACCTCTCCTTAAAGAACAGTAATTCTTGGGCTGTAGGAGGCGGATTTAGCAATTTTATCATGCATGGAGATTTGCGATCTATTGGAACAGGTAATCAAGGAAATTTCTGGAACTTTGGAGGATACCTTTATGTAGACAAAATGTTTAACCCTTTACTTGGGTTAGAGTTTAAAGTCAATTATAATAAAATATCTGGTGGTGCACAATACTTTTCTGACGTATATGATGTATTGTATGTCAGTAATACACAGATTACAAATAATCTATTCTTTGAAGGAAGAGCTTATGGAGCAGAATTAAACTTGATTTTTAGTTTTTCCAATCTTTATGAACAGATTTCAAAAAAATGGCACGTTTCTGGATATTTCGGAATAGGATACCACCAATACGATTCGGCCTTGTATCAACGAAATCCTGATGGTTCTAGAAAATTATTAGTTGATTTCGGAAACAACCCCGCTAGAGATAACATTAAAGAAGCTAGTTCTATTTATGTCTCTGCCCAACTGGGGATTAAATATAGAATCAACAAAAGAGTTGATATTGAATTTAGACCTTCTTGGTATTTCAATTATGAAGATCACTTAGATGCTACAATTTCTAACAAGCAAGATTGGGAAACATTTTTTGTAACTCATATTGGAGTAGCAATTAAACTAGGAAAAGAAAAAGTATTTACTATTTGGGGAGATGATGAAGTTAAAGATTCTATTATTGATTCTCCTATATTTGAGATTATTGATACGGATGGAGATGGTGTAATGGATCCTTTGGACAAAGAACCCAATACTCCTAAAGGAGTGATGGTTTATGCTAATGGAGTTTCTGTAGACAGTGATGGTGATACCATTCCAGACTATAAAGATGTATGTCGTTTTGAAAAAGGCCCTGTAAATAATCAAGGCTGTCCAATTGTAGGAGATAGAGATAGGGATGGGATTTCTGATCGAGAAGATAAATGTGTAGATGTTAGAGGGCTTGAATTATACGTTGGTTGTCCAGATGAAGAATCTTTGAGACTTAAAGAAGTTGTAACGGTTATGAGTTACTCTAAAAACATTTATTTCGATACAGATTCCAATCAAATTAAAAGCGCTACTTATTATACCATGTTAGATGAAGTAGCTTCCATTATGTTAAAAAACCCAAACGTCTCTTTTAGTGTATCTGGATACACTGATGATGTAGGTGATGAATCCTACAATCAAAAGTTATCTGAACGAAGAGCAAATGAAGCCAGATTGTATCTTGTTGCTAGGGGTGTTGAAACTGATCGTGTTAGTTCTGCAGGTTATGGAGAAGTAAATCCTAAATTTGACAACAAAACTGAACAAGGGAGACAACTAAACAGAAGAGTTGAAATCAAGTCTGTTGGGCCTTACGAAAGCAAGACTAAAGTTGTAATTGAAAAGAACTAAAAAAGCGTCTTTACTTTTTTTTAGTGAACAAAAGTTCCTGACATTTCAACTTCAATATCTACTGAGAGAAAATGAGTTGTATTTGATTCCCCAACAAAATAAAACTCTAATGATGTTTTTTCTAGAAATTTATCAGCAAGACTAGATAAAACTAGAGGGTCGCTAATAGTAATATGCTCCTTACTACCATCAAAATTCCCCAATAACATACCATCAATAAAGAGTTTTCCATTAGAAATAACACCTTGATAGTCACTAAAATCACATTTTAAGCTAGTAATTTGAATCTCCTCTAACCTCTGTATGTATTTTTTATAAGATTCGGACGATTTTAAGTTAAGTTGAGTGTTTTCAAAAATTGCTGAACTACTATTTTCTGGTCGACTTTGAATTGTTAAATTCTCGTTCAACTCACTATCTATATAGAAAGCAGCAACATCTTCTTTGTGGGCACACGAAAAAATAAGGGAGGCAAAGCCAATAGCACAGAGTACTTTGAGTGATTTCATTTCGGGGGATTTGAGGGTTAAAATCAGTTAAATGTATGAAAAAAAACTAATTATAAAAATTTGAAGCAACTTTATTTACAAAATCACTTCTTAGTCAAGTCTAATTTTTCAGCAAAATAATCACAAAAATCTCTCATTGTTGCACTCATTTTTTCATCATTCGTAGCTCTCTCAAAAGAGTTAGCCATAGACACTAATGTTTGGTGAAAAAATTGCTTCATCTCATCTACAGGCATGTCTTTTGTCCAAAGATCCATGCGTAGTGTATCTTTTTGTTTATGATCCCATACAGACAACATTATTGCCTTAGAAGATTCGTCTTTGATCCCTCCATCTTCAGCTGTCCATTGAATATTTTCAGGAATTTTATTTTCATCTAATTCAACAGTAAATTCTATCTTAGAAGTATGTTCTATTGCCATTATTTTCTTGGTTTGTAATTTGAGTTCTTAAAGATATCTTCTTCTTTCATTGTTAAAAGTGCCTGCAAAGATACATCATTCTTTTGCATAAAAGATCGTACTATTTCCCAACCAATCCACTGTCCTATCCTACCAGGAGACCTTGAATCTTCGGCAAGATAAAATTTAGAGAAAGGAGCTTCATCTAAGAAGCGTTTATTTAATTTAGTATCTGTACTGTACAATAAATTCTCTTCTATAAAATATCTCCAAACCTGTTCTTCATTTTCTTTTGCCCAAAGTAGTTTATTTTCAGAGTATCCTATTTTCACATTATCTGGTTTTGTTGGTGTATATAAATCTAATAGGTATAATTTCTTTCCTGCATCAATCATTTTCCCCAAAAAGCTTCTATTATTAGATGGAATTATTTGATTTTTAATTATTTGATTAGCCACATCAACCACAATATTATCTTGCTTATTGTTCTCTTTAATATAACCTGGATAATCGTTATAGAATGGATGGTTTTTACCTAAGTATACATCTAAAGAGATTAGTAATAAAGAATCAGAGTAAATTGTTCTATACTCATAATCAATATTACTTAGAATTGTAATAACGTCGGGTGATTCGAAACTTTTGTCATAGTATTTAATACGCTTAAACAAGCGCAACAATTCATTTTCAGTTTTAGAGAAATCTTTATATACTTTTTGAGTTTCTCTAAATAAGTCTTGTTCTTCTTTACTATTTATCTTGCTAATCCAAACACTATCTTCAATACCTTCTGGAAATAAAACTGGATATTCTTTCTTTAATTTTTCTAGATCTTCTAAATTAGATTGATAAAAGTCAATCTCAAATCGTTTTGTTTTAAAATCCGCAGAAATATGTGAAACATCAATATTATTTTTTATTTCTTTTTTACAAGAAATCAGGAACATGGAAAGTAAAAAAAAGTAAAAAAAATGTCGCATTTGCTTTGTATCTTAGCTTGGAAATAAAACGTCAAAAATACTAAAATAGTTTTCGATGCAGGTAGAAAAAGTAACAGATCATATTGTTAATTGGTTAAAAGAATACGCAAAGAAATCAAATGTGAAAGGTTTTGTTATTGGAATTTCTGGAGGAATAGATTCTGCTGTTACTTCAGCACTGTGTGCTAAAACAGGGTTTCCTTTACTTTGTTTAGAAATGCCTATCCATCAAGAAGAAAGTCAGGTAAATAGAGCTTTAGACCATATTAAATGGTTGCAAGGTAATTTTGAAAACGTATCAATGAGTCAAGTGAATTTAACTCCTGTTTTTGACAGTCTAGTTGAATCATTGCCTCCTGTTGATTATGAAGAAAGTCGTTTTATGGCACTCGCCAACACAAGAGCTAGGCTCAGAATGACTAGCCTGTATTATTTTGCTGGATTAAGAGGCTTACTTGTGGCCGGAACTGGAAACAAAGTAGAAGATTTTGGTGTTGGTTTTTACACAAAATATGGAGATGGCGGGGTTGATTTAAGTCCTATTGCAGATTTGATGAAGTCTGAAGTGTATGAAATTGCTAAATTTTTAGGTATAAATCAAGAAATACAAACAGCAGCACCAACCGATGGTTTATGGGGTGACGACAGAACAGATGAAGATCAAATTGGCGCTAGTTACAACGAGTTAGAATGGGCTATGAATATGCAAGAACAACAAAAATCTTTAAATGATTTTATAGGGAGAGAAAAAGAAGTGTTTTCTATTTTCACAAAGTTAAATAAAGCTAACCAGCACAAAATGAACCCTATTCCTGTATGTTTAATTCCTAAAGAATTAAAATAAATTCACAGAAGAAAATATTCTTTTAGCCTTAGATATCTTTCTTCGTCTTTGTCCTTTTGAAATTTCAGCCGGAGCTGTCAATAATAAAAATGATGCTTTTACAAGCAGTCCAAATTTTTTCATAGCATTAAATTTTTCCCATTCTATAAGTTAGACGTAGAAAATATAAATTACCCTTAAAAATTATTCAACTAATAATAATGCGCTTCTTTCTATACAAGGTTTTGTAGTTTAGAAACCCTTATAAATTAAAATAGATTCACTGAAGAAAATATCTTTTTAGCCCTTAACACTGTTCTACGTCTTTGTCCTTTGGAAATTTCTGCTGGTGCAGATAATAATAGAAACGATGCCTTTAACAGCAGTAAAATTTTTTTCATAGCAATAGTCTAAAAATTAACTAATACAAAGTTATAAAAATTTAAGCAGTGACAGCAACAATTTATCTTGTTAATGTTTTTTTTAACACATCATTTGTCTTGTATAGCTAGACACTATTACTTAGAACCTGCTTTTAATCTTTAGACGGTAACAAATAAAAATGGTTGCGTGAGTTGTTGTTAAAAAAACGAGTTAAACAACTCTCATAAGCTTACCATAGAGTCGTTTCTTTAAGCCAGTATAGTTTTGAATCAATTCTAAATCATTTGAAGTAATTGTAGAGCTATCATCCTGATTAATTAGATTCGTGATTTTTTTATCAATAAGCACTCTTCTTAAGTTCAATATTGCATCCGTTACTAATTTAGACAAAACCTCTTCCGATTCAGTTACGAAAATATTTTTTCGTTCCCAATCACTTAAAGCGTATTTCTCATCATCCATTAAAATTGAAGTAACCATAGAAGAAATTGTAGGGTTTACATGAGTGATAAACGAATCCATTTCTATTTTATCATCCTGATTTAATTGATGAATCATTTCATAATAGATGGTTCTAAAAACCTCATTAGAAAATTCAATTTCATCATCTTGGAGATTCAAATACAGCTCTTTTGATACTTGGTTTGAATATTTTTCTTTTTCTATGTGAATATTTCCTTCTTCATCTTCTACTTCGACATGATCAACAAAATCTGCTTCTTTATTTCCAAACAATAATAGAATTCTAATAATCTCTCTTTCAAGAATAAATAAAGAATCAATTTCTTCTACTTGTTCTTTTTGTTTTTTTACTACTTCGAAAGATTGTTGCTCTTTTTGCTGTGCTTTAGCAAAATCTTTAGTGTTTTTAGAAAGTAATTGTGCTAACTCACTAAACAAGACTCTCTCAGAAATATCCATGATTCTAGAGCATTCTTGAACATAGACTTCACGTTGAATACTATCCGGAATTTTTGAGATACTAGAAACAATGTCTCTAATTAATCCAGCTTTTTTTATTGGATCATTTTTTGCTTCTTTCATCAGAAGCGAAACTTTAAAATTGATAAAGTCTTGAGCAGAATTCTCTAAATATTCTTTTAATTCAGCGTCGGAATGTTTTTTTGCAAAACTATCTGGGTCTTCTCCATCAGGGAATGTAACAACTTTTACGTTCATCCCTTGCTCTAGAATCAAATCAATTCCTCTAATCGATGCTCTAATACCCGCAGCATCTCCATCAAAAAGTACGGTGATATTTTTAGTCAAACGATTCACTAATCGAATTTGATCAGATGTTAACGCAGTTCCTGATGAAGCAACTACATTTTCGATTCCAGATTGATAAAAAGAAATAACATCTGTATATCCTTCAACTAAAAAGCAATTATCTTGTTTTGCAATCTCTTTCTTAGCATGATAAATTCCATATAGAATTTTACTTTTATGGTAAATATCACTTTCGGGAGAATTAACATATTTTGCAGTTTTCTTATCACTAGATAAAGTACGCCCTCCAAATCCTAAAATACGCCCAGACATACTATGTATTGGGAACATTACACGACCTTTAAAACGATCAAACTGTTTTTTTTCTCTAACAATGGTTAGCCCTGTACTTTCCAAATACTTTAAATCGTATCCTTTTTTAAGTGCTTCTTTCGTAAATGAATCCCAAGTATCTAAACAATACCCTAATTCAAATTTTTGTATTATATCTTCTCTAAACCCACGTTCTTTAAAGTAACTAAGACCAATAGCCTTTCCTTGTTCTGCGTTCAATAAAGTATCGTGAAAATAATCTTTAGCAAAGTTGGAGACTAGGAACATGCTTTCCCTCTCGTTCATCTGTTCTTTCTGTTCATCAGATTGAACGGTTTCCTCTATTTCTATATTGTATTTTTTGGCAAGGAATCTAATTGCCTCAGGATACGAATAATGTTCATGTTCCATTAAAAATGAAATCGCATTCCCTCCTTTGCCTGTACTAAAATCTTTCCAAATTTGTTTTACAGGAGACACCATAAAAGAAGGCGACTTTTCATCCGTAAAAGGACTTAATCCTTTAAAATTACTTCCAGCTTTTTTTAATTGAACAAACTCACCAATAACCTCCTCTACTCGAGCAGTTTCAAAAACACGGTCTATGGTACTTCTGCTTATCATAAATTATGATGCAGCTCGTAATTTCTTGAGGGTAGTTTTTGTTAGTTTCCCTTCTGCGTATTCTTTTGTTACAGCAAACTCTTTTTGGTCTGTACTTGGTAAATCAAACATTGCATCGGTTAAAATAGCTTCGCACAACGACCTTAAACCTCTTGCTCCTAACTTATACTCTACTGCTTTATCAACAATATACTGCAAGGCTTCATCTTCAAATGTAAAATCAACCTCATCCATTAAAAACAATTTCTTATACTGTTTAACAATAGAGTTCTTAGGTTCTGTAAGTATAGCTCTTAACGTTTCTGCATCTAGAGGATTCATGTAACTTAAAACAGGAAGACGCCCAATAATTTCAGGGATTAATCCAAAAGATTTTAAGTCGGTAGGAATAATATACTGCAATAAGTTGTCTTCATCTATTTTATCTTCTGAAAGAGAAGCGCTGTAACCAACAGCTTGCATATTTAGTCGTTTGCTAATCATTCTATCTATTCCAGAAAAAGCACCTCCAGCAATGAATAATATGTCTTTGGTGTTTACTTCTATAAATTTCTGTTCAGGGTGCTTTCTTCCTCCTTTAGGTGCTACATTAACTACAGAACCTTCTAACAACTTTAATAAAGCTTGCTGAACTCCTTCTCCAGAAACATCTCTTGTAATAGAAGGATTGTCTCCTTTACGAGCTATTTTATCAATCTCATCAATAAAAACAATTCCTCTTTCAGCTTTCATTACATCATAGTCTGCAGCTTGTAACAAGCGACTTAAAATACTTTCTACATCTTCCCCTACATAACCTGCCTGAGTTAATACTGTTGCATCTACAATTGAAAAAGGCACGTTTAACATTTTAGCAATTGTTCTTGCAACTAATGTCTTCCCTGTTCCTGTTTCTCCAACTAAAATGATATTACTTTTTTCAATCTCAACCTCATTTTCGTCGTTCTTAGATTGTAAAAGTCTTTTATAGTGATTGTAGACAGCAACTGCCAATGCCTTTTTAGTATCATCTTGACCAATAACATATTGATCTAAAAAAGTTTTAATTTCTAAAGGCTTCTTTAGCGTTAATTCTTTGGACAGATCTCCTGTTTTTGATTCGGCAATTTCTTCTTCTACGATGCCGTGAGCTTGCTCAATACATTTGTCACAAATATGCGCATCCATTCCTGCAATTAATAAATCCGTTTCGGATTTTTTTCGTCCGCAGAATGAACATTCTAAATTTTCTTCCTTTGCCATTGTTTTATCTTTTATAAACTAAAAGTTTATTTTCTTACCAAGACTTCGTCAATCATTCCATAAGCTTTCGCTTCATCAGCTTTCATCCAATAATCTCTATCCGAGTCTGTATTTACTTTCTTAACTGTTTGACCTGAATGTTTAGCGATGATTTCATATAATTCATCTTTTAACTTCATTATCTCACGTGCAGTAATTTCAATATCTGAAGCTTGTCCTTGAGCTCCTCCTAAAGGTTGGTGAATCATAATTCTAGAGTGTGGTAAAGCTGAACGCTTCCCTTTTTCTCCTGCACACATTAATACAGCTCCCATTGAAGCTGCCATTCCAGTACAAATTGTTGCAACATCTGGTTTGATAAATTGCATTGTATCATAAATTCCCAATCCTGCATAAACGCCGCCTCCTGGTGAATTAATATAAATAGAAATATCTTTCGTAGAATCTACACTTTCTAAAAACAACAATTGAGCTTGAATAATATTGGCTATTTGATCATTGATTCCAGTTCCTAAAAAAATAATTCTATCCATCATCAGCCTGGAAAAAACATCCATTGCTACAGCATTTAACTGACGTTCTTCAATAATATTTGGAGTCATATTGGTAATCAACTGATTGTAATAAGTACTGCTGATTCCATGATGTCTGGTTGCGTATTTTTCAAATTCTCTTCCGTAATCCATCGATGTATTTTTAAAAAAATTATATATCTGTAAAGATACTAACTATTGACGAATAATTTTATTACAATATTGAGCTAAAAAAACTCCTCTTGATCAGAGGAGTTTTTAAAAATTTTTAGTTGTTTTCTTACTTGTAGACTTCTTTAATAAAGTCTTCATAAGTAACATCTTTGGTTTTAAAAGCCATATTCCCTTGATAGAATTCAAGTAATTTCTGACTTATCAATTGATCTTGTAATCTTTTTGCTTCTTCTTGATTAGTTAGGATTCTGTTCGCAATATCCTCTAACTCAGAATCTTCTGGATTCATGTTTCCAAATTGAGCCATCTGGCTTCTAATAAATCCTTTTGCGTATTCTTTTAATTCTTCATAATCCATTTTAATCTCATTATCTCTAATGATTTTCTCCTGAATTAATTGATAACGTAATCCTTTCTCTGATTTGTTGTACTCTTCTGAAGCTTCTTCTTCTGTTAATGCTTTCTCTCCTGCAGTTGCCAACCATTTTTGTAAAAACTCTGCTGGTAAATCAAATTTTGTATTATCAATTAAATGCTCTGTGATTGCATTTAACAATTGTTGATCTGCTTGCTGTTGAAATTGCTTTTCTGCATCTTCCTTAATTCTTGCTCTTAATTCTGTTACTGATTTCACACTTCCATCAGGAAACAATTTATCGAACAATTCTTGATCCAAATCTGCTAATTCAATTTCAGTAGTCTCTTCAATTGTAAACTTCACAACAATATCTATACCATGAGCATCGTCATGAGAAACTCCTGTAGCTGCCATTAATTTATGATCGTCAGAAAACAATCCTTTCGTTTTTAACTCAAGAACATCTCCTACTTTCTTTCCAATAAACTTCTTTAAGTTAGCCTTTCCTTTGATATCTGCAAGATTGATGGTAGACTTCTTGTCAATCTCTTTTTCTTCATTTACAAAAGCACCTGTAACATTCGTTTTCTCTCCAACAACATCAACCGCTGAAATTTTACCGTAACGAGATTGTAAGTTTTCTAATTCTTTTTCAATCAATACTTCGTCTACAGTAATATTATATTGAGTAACTTTCTTTTTTGATTTTAAATCAACAGTAAACTCAGGAGCAAGACCTAATTCGAATTCGAAAGATAATGTATCCGTTTCCCAAGAAAAATCATCACTTATTCTAGGTAATGGATTTCCTAAAATATCTAATTTCTCTTCTGTTAAAAACTTGTTTAAAGACTCTTGCAAAAGTTTGTTTACCTCATCAATCATTACAGATTTTCCATATTGCTTTTTAACCATTCCCATAGGAACTTGCCCCTTTCTAAATCCAGGGATATTTGCTTTCTTACGGTAATCTTTTAAAATCTCTTCTACTTTTGACTGATAATCGTTTGCAACTATATCTACTTTTACAACTGCATTCAATGCATCTACACTTTCTTTTGTAATATTCATCTTACTTTGTAATTCTTAAAAAAATTGGGTGCAAAATTACAGCTTTTCTAAATTCCAACAAAGTTTAAACACTTCTATTTCAGCTATTTTCTTTTTCGTCTTCAAAGAAAGAAAACAAATATGATCTGAATATAGAAAGTAGGACACTAAACAACAAAGCAGTGAAGAAACCTGATACATGAAAACCATCTACCAATTTTCCAGCTAACAGAATAATAACAGCATTAATAACAAACAGAAATAGCCCAAGTGTAACTACAGTAGCTGGTAAAGTGAAAAAGATTAACAATGGCCTTACGAACATATTGAGTAGAGAAATTACTACCGCTACAACAATAGCAGTCATGTAATTATTTTCTAGATCTATTCCTGGCAAGAAACTAGCCAATACAATCACTGCAAGAGCAGTCATTAATATCTTGAAAAAGATTTTCATATCTAACGTTTTTAAAAAGTGGCTAGTAAGAGGGGACCTACTGATGTAACTTAAAAACCGTTATTTTTAGTGTGTGAATTTTATTTATTATTTATTTCGCTTGCTTTTCTTTCTAATTCTGCTTGGAATTCTTCCATAACTGGTTTCACAGTACTTTCAGGTAAATCGACAATTTTGATATACATCAAACCGTCTACAGAGTTATTAAATTTAGGATCTACATTAAATGCAACAAGTCTAGCATTTTGTTTCACATATTTCTTTATTAAAACCGGAATTCTCAAAGCTCCTGGTTCTATTTCATCAATTATCTTATCAAATTTTTGCATATCTGCTTTTGTAGCATCAAAAACAAAATCTTTATCTGCATCTTTTAATTTGACTTTATACTCTTTCTTTGGTTGAATATATTGAGCAACATAAGGATCATAATAATGTGACTTCATAAATTCAATCATCAATGATTTAGAGAATTCAGAAAATTGATTGCTAATACTCACTCCTCCTATTAAATACTTATGGTCTGGATTACGCAAAGTAACGTGCACTATTCCTTTCCAAAGCAAGAATAAAGGCATTGGTTTTTGCTGGTATTCTTTAATAATAAAAGCCCTTCCCATTTCAATACTCTGTTCCATCATACCATACAGTTCTGGCTCAACACGAAACAATGTTTGAATATAAAACCCTTCTATACCGTGCTTCTTATAAATATCTTTTCCAAGTCCCATTCGATAGGCACCTGCTAAAACATTTGCATTTGTGTCCCATAGGAACATATGATGATAATACTTGTCAAACGGATCTAAATCAATAGACTTATTCGTTCCTTCTCCTACATCTCTAAATGTAATTTCCCTAAGCCTCCCTATCTCATGCAATAGGTTTGGAATCTCTTTAGCAGTTGCAAAAAAGACCTCATAATTTTTACTCTGTAAGAGTCTTTTATCATTGTCTCTTAGAGATTGTACTTCTTTTAAAAAACTATTAATATTCTTCTGAGAGGAAATCTTTTTAGGCGGGGTATTGATTTTTAAATTCTGAGTAGAAAGTATTTTTTGCGGAGCCTTTTCAAAAGGATTTGCTAACATGTATGTTTTTTTTCTGATATACTCAGAAAAAGTACTAATGTCTTTATATTCTTCTTGATCCTTAACAGAAATTGGCTTTCCAATTCTAACTTTTATAACTTTATTCTTTTGATTCAATAACTCCGATGGAAGTTTTGCCGTCCTTAAAGTTCCACTGATTTTAGACAGCATATAAAAAAGCTTACTATTCTTCGCATGAAAGTATATTGGAATGATCGGTACTTTCGCTTTTTTTATTAACCTAACGGAACCTTCTTCCCATGGTTTATCTACCATCAATTTACCTTCTTTGAAAGTAGACACTTCTCCAGCAGGGAAAATACCTAAAGAATTCCCAGCTCTTATATGGCCTAAAGCTTGTTTAATTCCACCAATACTAGATTTAACATCTTTATGATCTTCAAAAGGATTTACAGCCAATGTATGAGGCTTCAATGGTTCAATTCTGTGAATCAAAAAATTAGAAAGAGTTTTATAATCAGGACGCTGTTCAAGTAATAATTTCAAGATTAATATGCCATCTATTCCTCCTAGCGGGTGATTAGAAACCGTAATAAATGGACCATCTTTTGGAATTCTCTTTAAATCTTCTTCTGGAATCTCAAACTCTATTTCAAACTCATCTAAAATACTATTTAGAAAATGAAGATCCTTCTTTTCCTTATGCTTATTATAGATCCTATTCATGGTAGAGATTCTCAATAATCTCATCAAGACCCATCCAGCAAAAGTTCCAATAAAACCAAGCTTATCAGCACCTATTACTTTAGCAATTTCTTTAGACGTAACTAATCCCATACATTAAACTTGACCTAACTACAAACATAGTTAAAAAATCGACATGGTAACCTAAGATTTTTTAATCAAAATTTGAGCCGTTTCCTTATTAATTTGCGTTAATAAAGGATTCCCCTCTTTATAAATTTGATTCAAAGATTCATCTGTAAAATGTCTGACAGTGTATAAATCAACATTTTTTACACATTCTACTTTATAAGAAGACTCTAATTGTTGGTGAAATGTGTCAAATTGATTGAATTTATTATCAACACAAACAGAAAAACTAATGGCCGAATTCTGAATAAGATTTACTTTCAACAAATAATCATGCAGTAATTTGAATATGTGACTAATATTCTCTTCAACCATAAATGAGAAATCTAAAGCTGAAATAGAAATCAAAATTTGATTTTTCTTTACAATAAAACAAGGTACAAGAGGTTTTATTGCCACACCCCTACTCACTTTTGTTCCATTTAAAAACACATCCTGAAAAGAGCGAACATACAAAGGGATCTCTTTGCTTTGTAAGGGCTGAATAGTTTTTGGATGAATAACAGAAGCCCCATAAAAAGCCATCTCAATTGTTTCTTCATAAGAGATTTGTTCTAACAGTTGTGTCTCTTTAAAAATTTGTGGGTCTGCATTTAAAACTCCTTGTACATCTTTCCAAATTGTTACACTACTAGCATCTAAACAGTAGGCAAAAATTCCTGCTGTATAATCAGATCCTTCTCTTCCTAATGTTGTTGTATTTTGACTAGAGTCGCCACCTAAAAAACCTTGTGTAATATTAAGTGTAGTTCTATCAATTTTAGCATGAATAGCATGTTCTGTTTTCTTCCAATCTACTTTAGCATCTCTATAACTGCTATCTGTTATGATTAAATCTCGTACATCATTCCAAGTATTTTGAATATTGATTTCAGAAAAATAATCACTCACAATTGTGGTGGAAATCATCTCGCCAAAGCCTACAATTTGATCGTATAAATAATCGTAATCTGTTGATTGGTTTTGAGATAAAAAATCATTTAATCTCTCAAAAAACTTACGCACCTTAATTCTTACCTCGTGATTTTCATTAAAAAGATCATCAATAATATTTGCATGAAAGTTTGTCACAAAATCTATTGCATCCGATAGTTTCTCTTTCTGATTGCAGTAAGTATTTACAATTTCTTCGAAAGCATTCGTCATTTTCCCCATCGCTGAAATAACCAACAAACAGTTAGTTGTTCCTTCTTGTTGTAAAATACGAGCAACATTTTTAATTCCTTCTGCATCTTCTATAGATGCTCCTCCGAATTTGTATACTTTCATTAATTATTCTGTATAAACTTTTTTAAATTCTCTTCTCTCATATGTACTACTTGCCATCCTTCTAGTATTCCTGCTCCAGTGCTCTCATAAAAATCAATAGCATTTTTATTCCAATCTAACACTTCCCAGGCAATTCTTTTGTAGTCATTTTCATAACCATACTTCATCAACTCAGTATACAATGCTTTTCCTACTCCTAATTTCCGTTTTGATTGCGTAACGATTAAATCTTCTAGATGTATTGCTTTTCCTTTCCATGTAGAATATCGTTCATAAAATAAAGCCATTCCAATAATTTTACCTTCCTCTTCAGCAACAAAAATTTTAAATCTTGGATTCTCCGAAAAACCATCTCGTTCTAGATCTTCTATAGAAATTTCTACAGCTTCTGGCTCATTCTCATAAACAGCCAACTCTGTAATTAACCGATGTACAGCAGCCATATCTTTTTCTGTGGCAAATTGAATTGTAAAACTCATCATTTTTATTTAAAAATCAAATATAATCCAATGTATTGAAACGATTTCAAAATCCTAATCGAAATCGTTGTAGTTATTCAAAAAAATGGCATCTTTGTACTACAAATTACAACTCTCAATATGGCTAGCCAAAATCAAACTCTAGGAGAATTTATTATTGAAAATCAATCTTCATTTAAATACACTTCGGGCGAATTATCAAGACTTATTAATTCAATTCGATTAGCAGCCAAGGTTGTAAATCATGAGGTAAATAAAGCTGGTTTAGTAGATATTATTGGTGCTGCCGGAGACACTAACATCCAAGGGGAAGATCAACAAAAATTGGATGTGTATGCAAATGAGAAATTTATCCAAACTCTTACAAACAGAAATATTGTTTGTGGAATTGCTAGTGAAGAAGAAGATGACTTTATTACCATTAACAGTCAAGATGAAAATCATCAAAATAAATATGTAGTTTTAATAGACCCATTAGATGGTTCTTCTAATATTGATGTGAATGTTTCTGTTGGAACTATTTTCTCGGTATACAGAAGAGTTACTCCAGTTGGAACCCCAGTTCAGCTTGAAGATTTCTTGCAAAAAGGAAATCAACAAGTAGCTGCAGGTTATATTGTTTATGGGACTTCAACAATGTTAGTATACACGACAGGAGATGGAGTCAACGGATTTACCCTGAACCCTGCTATTGGAAGTTATTACTTGTCTCATCCAAACATGGAATTTCCTGAAGATGGAAACATTTATTCTGTAAATGAAGGGAACTACATCCACTTTCCACAAGGAATTAAAAATTACATCAAGTACTGTCAAGAAGAAGATGGAGACAGACCATATACAAGTAGATATATAGGTTCTTTGGTTTCTGATTTTCATAGAAACATGATCAAAGGTGGTATTTATATGTATCCAAAAAGTTCTAAAAATTCAAATGGTAAACTTCGTCTATTGTACGAATGCAACCCTATGGCTTTCATAGCGGAACAAGCCAACGGTAAAGCTAGTGATGGATTCACCAGAATTATGGACATAGAGCCTACCGAGCTTCATCAACGTGTCCCTTTTATTTGCGGAAGCAAAAATATGGTTGCGAAAGCTGAAGAGTTTATGGAGGCAGCAAAATAGGCTTCACTTTTATTTTCTTATTTTTATAAGCATTTCATTAAAGCTTTGCAATAATGAATATTCGAATTTCTAGAAAATTTACTCAAGTAGGCAGTCAAACTATTAGTTATTTAACTGCCGGTGAGGGTGCTGCTATTTTATTAGTTCATGGATGGCCGACATCTGCTTATTTATGGAGAAACATCATACCAAGTCTTGCTAAGAATCACCTAGTGATCGCTATTGATTTACCTGGATTTGGAAAATCTGATAAACATTTAGATCATTCCTATAGTTTTCGATATTATGCTAGTGTTATTTCTGGGTTATTAGAGAATTTAAAAATTGACAAATTAACAATAGGCGTGCATGATTTAGGCGGACCAATTGGCTTACTTTGGGCTGTTCAGAATAAAAAAAGAATAGAACGATTGCTTATTTTTAATACGCTAGTGTATCCTGAATTTTCTTTTGCTGTAAAATTGTTTGGTTTGTCAACGGTCATTCCAGGTATCAAACAATTATTAACGAGTCCATCAGGAATCAAAAAAGCCATATTCTTTGGCGTTTCTCAAAAAGAGAAGTTGACATCAGAAATCATTCAACAATATCAGGAGCCATTTCAAGATAAAAATGCTAGAAAAGTATTGTTGAAATCTGTACAAAAGTTGAGTAAAAAAGCTTTTAAAGAAATTGAACAAAAGCTGCCTTTATTTTCGATTCCTATATTGATTATTTATGGCGAAAAAGATAAAATCCTTCCTGATGTAAAAAAAACTATGAAGCGCGTTCAAAAAGAGTTACCTCAAACTCAAGTTATTTCGCTTCCGAACTGTGGCCACTTTATACAAGAAGAAGCTCCTGAAGAAATTAGTAAATATCTACTTGAGTTTTTGAAAAGAACAAAAGACAAAGTTTAAAATAACTTCTCTCTATATCGTTATAAATTATCAAAAAGCAACCTGCTTGTATACACAGTTATTAATGGTTAAATTTGTGGGACTTTAAAAAGAAAAATTAACCTTAAAACATATAATATGGCTTTTGAATTACCAGAATTAGGGTATGCATACGATGCTTTAGAACCTAATATAGATGCAAGAACTATGGAAATACACCATAGCAAACATCACAACGGATACACAACAAAATTAAACGGAGCAATCGCTGGAACAAATTTAGAAGGACAATCGATTGAAAACATCTTAGGAAACTTAGACATGAGCAATGGTGCTGTTCGTAATAATGGCGGTGGATTTTACAATCATTCATTGTTCTGGTCAGTAATGAACCCTAATAACTCAGGAGATTTATCAGGAGACTTAAAAGATGCTATCGATACGGCTTTTGGTTCTTTTGAAGCCTTTAAAGATGCCTTCTCTAATGCTGCTGCAACTCAATTTGGATCTGGATGGGCATGGTTATGTGTTCTTCCTGGAGGAAAAGTAGAAGTTTGTTCTACTCCAAACCAAGACAATCCTTTAATGCCAGGTGTTACTTGTGGAGGAACGCCAATTTTAGGAATTGATGTTTGGGAACATGCTTACTATTTGAACTATCAAAACAGACGTCCAGATTATATCAATGCATTTTTTAATGTAATTAACTGGAATGAAGTAGCAACTAGGTATGCTGCATCTAAGTAAAGGCAAAGCCTTTTTAGGCATCTGACTCATGCTATATAAAACTTAAAAAGCACCCAATTGGGTGCTTTTTTTTATTAAAACTGTTCTAAAATTTCAATGCGTTCTTTGATTGGTGGGTGTGTGGCAAACATTCCGTTAAAGAATGAAACAATTGATTTTTTATCTTCCTTTTTGGTAGGGTGTTCAATAAACATTTGAGCAACATCTTCTCTTTTTACTGCCTCTATCCAAGGATCTTCAGATATTTTACGCAAAGCATTAGCCAAAGCTAAAGGGTTCTTTGTCATTTCTGCAGCGCCAGCATCCGCTAAATATTCTCTCTTTCTAGACAAGGTAAATTTAAAAAAAGAGGACAGTATCAAACCAATAACACCTAGTGCTAGGATAATAAAAATGGCACCTCCTTCTTTTTTACCATTTCCTCTTCCACCACCATATAAGACACTACGAAAAGCAATTTCAGTAACGAAGGCAAAAATCCCTACAAATATGATTGAAACAATAAGCAATCTAACATCACGATTGATAATATGAGTCAATTCATGTGCTATTACAGCCTCTAACTCATCATCTTCAAGCTTATTAATAATTCCCCTAGAAAATGTAACTGCAAAAGTTTTATCACTCAAACCGCTTGCAAAGGCATTTAATGAATCATCTTCAATAATGTATATTTTTGGTGTTTTCATCCCTCTGGAGATACAAAGATTTTCTGTCAAATTGTAGACTCTCTTGTCATCTTTTCGCTCTAATGGTTTAGAACTTGTGGCTTTAGAAATCATAGATGAATGTGAAAACCAAGCGATTAAAAACCAAATAGTAACACCAATACTTACAAATGGAATTGTTTGAATAAATCCAGTATTTACAGAATCTATTGTAAACACAGCATCCTCATCTGCCATATACATATTAATAGCAAAAAAGAATAGCCATACCAATCCGAGTAGCAACACTGGAAAAGCGATAAGCAGTAAAATAGATTTAACGTTATTACTCCTTATTTGAGATTGTAACCCAACATATTTCATTTGTTAAAAGCTAACTTTGGGAGCTTTGTCTAAAGTTTCTCTTTCAGTAGTTCCAAGATCAAACATAGATTCTTTCTTAAAAGAGAACATTCCAGCAATAATATTAGAAGGAAATGTTTCAACTGAGTTGTTGTATTCTTTCGTTGCAGAATTGAAGAACCTTCTTACCGCTGACAATTTATTTTCAACATCAGAGATTTCTTCTTGTAATTGTGTAAAATTACTACTTGCCTTCAAATCAGGATATGCTTCCACAGCAATATTCAAACCGCTTAAGGCAGAGGACAATTGATTTTCCGCAGCTATCTTTTCATCTATGGTAGATGCATTCAAAGCACCTGCTCTAGCCGCAGTAATATTCGTCAACACTTTTTCTTCGTGTTTCATATAACCTCTAACGGTGTCTACTAATTGTGGAATTAAATCGTGACGTTGCTTTAATTGAACATCGATGTCTGCAAATGCATTTTCTCTGTTGTTTCTAAGTTTTACAAGTCGATTGTAAAATGAAATGAGCATTAGTAGTACAATGACTACAACGGCTATGATAATAATTGTGGATGTTGACATAACAACTTTGTTTTTAGTTTCCTCAAATATAATTGATTATTCGCTAAGAATCAATTAGTAAATAATTACAGAAATTTAATTGATAATTAAGCTTCTAAGTAATTGATGAAGTAAAAGGGAATCTTTTTTATTATTAGGTATATAACTAGTTAAGTTAAAGTTTATATGCCCTTTGGTACCTTCTTTTTTTATATACAACTTATCAGTAATCTGTTTCATTTTTAAATGTTCATACTTTTCATAAGTCCAATCTCCTCTTATTTTGAAACTATAGATCTTATATCCGTATAGAGTGTCAAATTTTTTATTATAAACATCATATTTCCATTTCTTCATTGTTGAGTCTACAATTATCTTTGTTTCAGCATCTCCACCAAAGTTTGTTGTATCTGACCCTATACCAAGAAACAAATACCTTTTTCTATCTGCTGAAAGATAACTACATGCAAGCCATGATAAATAACCTCTTGAAATTTTTTTTTTACACTTTTCCCAATCCTCATTAAGTTCAATACTAAATCTGTTTAATGAGTCACTTACTCTAACATATTTTTCTTGGGACAAACTAACTCCGGTAATAAAAAAAAGGAATATAAATACAATAATTATTCTCTTCATCTATCTAATACGCTCTCTTATTGTTTCCTTCGTAGAAATTAATAAAAGCTTCATTTACCACTCTATGACCTCCTTCAGTTGGATAATCACCTGTGAAATACCAATCTCCTAGATTATCGGGGCAAGCAATATGTAAATTATCTACCGTTTGATAAATAACTTCAATATCAGCTTTAATATCCTCCGTTTTCAACATCTGAGCAATCTTATTTGAAACTTCTACATTTGTAAAAGGAGCATAAATCTCTTTGACAAAGTTTATAATCTCAGCATCAGAGTTTGATCTCTGGTCGATACTCTTTTTATACACATCATCAACAATATGATATTGATTTGTTTCTTTCAACAATTCTAAAGCTGCTTTAAAAGCTATAAAATCACCTATTCTTGCCATATCAATTCCATAACAATCTGGATAACGAATCTGAGGAGCTGAAGAAACTACTACTATTTTCTTAGGGTTTAATCGATCTAAAATTTTGATAATACTTTTCTTCAATGTAGTTCCACGAACAATACTATCATCAATAATTACTAGATTATCTGTGGGTTTAACTACTCCATAGGTAACATCATAGACATGAGCAACTAAGTCATCTCTACTACTATCATCTGCAATAAAGGTTCTCAATTTTGCATCCTTAATAGCAATCTTTTCAAAGCGTGGTCTTTCGGATAGAATTTCTGTCACTCTTTGAGCTGACAATGCTTTTCCTCCTGATAATATTTTTGCTGTCTTTTGCTCATTCAAGATATCTTCCGCAGCTTCCGTCATCCCATAAAAAGATGTTTCTGCTGTATTCGGAATAAATGAAAAAACAGTATTAGAAATATCGCTATCGATAGATTCCAAAACTAGAGGAAATACAAGTTTTCCTAAATTCTTTCGTTCTTCATAAATAGATGCATCACTTCCCCTAGAAAAATAAATACGCTCGAAAGAGCACGATTTTTTTTCGCGTTGCTCAAGAATAGATTCAATTGATGCTTTTCCATTTTTCTTAATAATCAAAGCACTTCCTCGATCGAGTTCTTTTACATCTTCTATAGCAACATTAAAAACAGTTTGAATTACTGGTCTTTCTGAAGCAACTACTACAACTTCATCATCTTCATAAAAGTACACAGGTCTAATTCCGTTCGGATCTCTTAGCACAAATGCATCTCCATGACCCATTAATCCGGCCATTGCATACCCTCCGTCCCAGTTTTTTGAAGAACGCTGTAAAATTCGTTGAATATCTAAATGTTCTTCGATATAAGGTGAAGCTTCAACCTTAGACATTCCTTTTTCTTTTGCCTGTTGATATAAATCTGACACTTCTTGTTCTAAGAAATGACCAATTTTTTCCATTACAGTTACCGTATCAGTAAACTGTTTTGGATGTTGACCTAATTCTATCAATTCTTCTAGCAGTTGCATAGAATTAGTCATATTAAAGTTTCCAGCAACAATTAAGTTTTGATGCTTCCAATTGCTTTGACGTAAAAACGGATGCACGCTTTCTAAACTATTTTTACCAAAAGTTCCATAGCGAACGTGACCTAAAAACAGATTCCCAATGTATGGCATATTTCTTTCTTGCCAAGCTACATCATCTATCTTATCAGAATTCTTTTCAAATGTTGTGTTCAAACGATCGTTAATCTTACCAAATACATGCTGAATGGGTTGTGCTTTATTAGAACGAACTCTACTGATGTATCTTTCTCCAGGAGCAGCATTGAATTTAACACTTGCTAAACCTGCACCATCTTGACCTCTATTGTGTTGTTTCTCCATTAACAAGTACATCTTATTCAAGCCATAGAAAGCTGTTCCGTATTTGTCTTTATAAAACTGTAAAGGTTTTTTTAATCGTACTAAAGCAATTCCACATTCGTGCTTAATAGCGTCACTCATTGTTAATAATTATTATTTGTTTTTATAATAAAAAAATCCGCGCAGTGATGCGCGGATTTTTGTTTATGATAGTTTGATATCAAATTGTGTTAACTCTTTAAAAGCTCCTAGTCGTTGCAGAACCTCTTCATTTGTTAGTTCCTCCATTCTCAACGTTCCAAATTTTTCTACACAGAAGGAAGCCAAATTTGAACCATAGATGATCGCGTTCTTCATATTCTCAAAAGAGATGTCTTCTGTCTTCGCTAAATATCCGCAAAAACCTCCAGCAAATGTATCTCCTGCTCCTGTTGGATCAAATACTTCTGCCAATGGTAATGCAGGTGCAAAGAACATTTTTCCTTCGTTAAACAACAAAGCACCATGCTCTCCTTTTTTAATCACCACATATTTAGGTCCCATTTCATGAATTTTCTTTGCAGCATTAACTAAAGAGTATTCACCACTTAATTGACGTGCTTCTTCGTCATTAATAGTTATAACATCAACCCGTTTTAAAACAGTATGTAAATCTGCTAAAGCAATATCCATCCAAAAGTTCATTGTATCTAAAACAACTAATTTTGGGCGTTCATTCATTTGATCTAAAACTGAAGCTTGTGTTAAAGGATGTAAATTTCCTAACATTACAATTCCAGCATTTTTAAAGTTTTCTGGAACTACAGGTGTAAAATCTGCCAATACGTTTAATTCTGTAATTAACGTATCGCGAGAGTTCATATCGTTATGATATTTACCGCTCCAGAAAAATGTTTTTCCATCTTCAACGATTTCAACACCATCGGTATTGATTCCTTTAGAATTCATCATATCTATATATGATTGTGGAAAATCTCCTCCTACTACAGAAACAACTCCCGTTTGTATACCAAACTGAGCCGCAGCTAATCCAACAAAAGTTCCTGATCCTCCTAATATTTTGTCTGTCTTGCCAAACGGAGTTTCGATGGCGTCAAATGCAACAGTTCCTACTGCTAATAGTTTACTCATTTCTTGTTTTTTTACCGTAATTTTGCAGTTAGTTCTGCTACGATATTTAAAGGAGCAAAAATAAGTTTTAAAAATGACAATTAAAGAAATACAGGAAGAAATTATTGATGAGTTTGCCATGTTTGACGATTGGATGGAACGCTATGAGTATTTGATTGATTTAGGAAAATCCCTCCCCATTATTGATGAACAGTACAAGCTAGAAGAAAACATCATTAAAGGATGTCAGTCTAAAGTTTGGTTGCATTCTAAATTAAACGGTAATAAAATCAGTTATACTGCTGACAGTGATGCCATTCTAACCAAAGGACTTGTAGCGCTTCTATTGCGCGTTTTTACAGAGCAAACGCCTCAAGATATTTTATCTGCTAATACTGATTTTATCGATGAGATTGGATTGAAAGAGCATTTGTCTCCAACCAGAGCAAACGGTCTAGTTTCCATGTTGAAACAAATTAAATTATACGCCATCGCTCAACAAGCAAATCCAGCGAATTAGTAGTATCTTTGCAAAGCAAATTTTTGAAAATGACAGAAGAAGTTGTACAAGAAATAGGAGATAAAATCGTTCGTGTTTTAAAAACCATTTACGATCCAGAAATCCCTGTTGATATATATGAATTAGGGTTAATTTATGATGTTTTCGTTAATGATGAAAACGATGCTAAAATTTTAATGACCTTAACATCGCCAAACTGCCCTGTTGCGGAAACGCTCCCTGTGGAAGTTGAAGATAAAGTGAAGTCTTTAAAAGAAATCAACAATGCAGAGGTAGAAATTACTTTCGATCCTACTTGGACGCAAGACATGATGAGTGAAGAAGCAAAATTAGAACTTGGAATGTTATAATGGCTGACGAAATTATCAATAGAATTGCCAACAGTAAACTAATCAATATCGACTTAGAAGAGTTTTATCCTGAAGGGAAAAGAGTACTTTTTGATATTAAAAACTGGTTGTTCCAAGGCATCATTCTAAAAGAAAAAGATTTCCGAGAGCATGTTGCTAATCACAATTGGTCTCAATACCAAGACGCCTATGTTGCTTTAACCTGTTCTGAAGATGCTATTATTCCTTCTTGGGCGTATTTACTATTATCTTCCGAGTTAGTTCCTTTTGCAAAAAAAGTGGTTATTGGTAATTTAGAATTGTTAGAAACTGTCCTTTTTCAAGATGTAATTCAGAACATCGATACTTCAGATTTCACCGATAAACCTATTATTATTAAAGGTTGTGCAGACAAGCCCATTCCTCCTTCTGCTTTTTCAATGCTCATTGAAAAAATTCAACCGATTGCTAAAACCATTATGTATGGCGAAGCTTGTTCTACAGTTCCTCTATTTAAAAAGAAGAAATAACTTTTCTTTTTCGTTACAAGTTTTTAATTTTACCGCCTTTAACCAACCGATGAGAGCAATTTTCCTCCTTTTATTTTTATTCTCTTGGAATTTCTACGCACAAGAGAAAACAGACTCTATTCGAAAAACTGACTCTATTGCCAAAGCTACAATTGCTGGTAAGATAAAATCACTTCAAAAAAAACTCGATTCTATCAAAAAGAGAGAAGATGACCGAAAGAAAAATCAAATTAAAGAATGGACTGTTAATGGTCGATTGGCTTTTATTTTCAATCAAGCTTCATTCACCAACTGGACTGCAGGAGGAGAAAACAATATCGCAGGAAACATTAATATCAATTACGATTTCAACTACAGAAATGAGGAGTTGAAATGGGATAATAAAATTATTGCATCCTATGGATCAACTCATCTTAGTAATCAAGGGTATAGAAAGACCGACGACCGTTTTGAATACAATTCTGTGCTCGCTTTAAATTCAAAAAAGAGTTGGTACATCTCTTTCTTTACAAACTTTATTTCTCAATTTACTCGTGGTTTTGATTATTCTAAAGACCCTAAAGTAGAGGTGTCTTCTGTATTGTCACCTGCTTATTTAAGTTTTGGTCCCGGTATTCTTTGGCGGAAAAATGAAAACTTAAGAGTGAATCTCGCTCCAGCTACTTCAAGATTCACATTCGTTTCTAAACCCTTTTCTGGCATGTATGGTGTGTCTGAAGGAAAAACTTCTATCTATGGATTAGGTTTTAATATGTCAGGTTTTTTTAAGTTTAAATTAATGAAGAATGTAACGATGGAAAACATCATTGCTTTGTATTCTGATTATCTAGACAAACCTCAAAATGTAGATGTAAATCACCTAATGAATTTTTATGTAAGTGTCAATAAATATTTGTCAACGAATCTTACTTTGCATCTAATTTCTGATACAAATGCATCATCAAGAGTTCAATTCAGACAACTTTTTGGATTGGGTGTAAATTATACTTTCCATAAGATTTAAAAATTTTACTTTTGCACCATTAAATATGGGTATTTATATGAAAAAAATCATTGTATTATGCTTTGTATTGGCTGGGGTGTCAATCAATGCGCAGGAGAAAAAAACAGATTCTACTTCTAATTGGACAAAAAAAGGAACTTTTACCTTATTGTTTAATCAAGCATCCTTTTCTAATTGGATTGCTGGAGGTGAAAACTCTGTATCAGGAACCGTAAGTGTTAATTACGACTTCAACTACAAAAAAGGAAATTGGACCTGGGACAACAAGATTATTACTAAATATGGGATTAGTAATATTAGTGGAACAGGAAACAGAAAAACAGATGATCAATTTGAATTCAATTCATTAATTGGTAAAAAAGCTGGGAAGAACTGGTCCTATTCTTTCTTTGCTAATATTAGAACTCAGTTTACAACCGGATATGATTATTCAACGACACCAGAAACAGAAACTTCTGAGTTTTTTGCTCCTGGATATCTAACATTTGGTCCTGGTATGGTGTATAAAAAATCAGCAAATTTTAGCTTAAATTTAGCTCCACTAACTTCAAAAGCAACATTTGTAAGCAATCAGTTTGCAGGGCAGTATGGAACTGATCCTGGGAAAACTTCTCGTTATGAGTTAGGTTTCTATGCAGCGGTGTATTACAAAGCTACATTGATGGAGAATGTATCTATCGAAAACATTTTCAATGCCTATTCTAACTATTTAGAAGAAGCGAAAAATATTGATGTTAATTACCAAATTAACTTGGTAATGCAAATTAACAAGTACTTATCTACCAATTTAAACTTTCATATGATTGCTGATGACAATGCGTCTAGCAGAGTTCAGTTTAAGGAGGTATTTGGTTTAGGAGTGAACTACATCTTTTAAAAGCAAAAAAAAAATGTTTGTAGCATAAGTGTCATTTCAAGCGGGGTCGAGAAATCTCTGATTTATACAGCAGATTTCTCATTTCATTCGAAATGACATTTTTATATTCCTTTTTGGTATATTTAACCAATCAAAAAACGTCAATGACACTCTTACTTTTTTACGCATTCATTTCAATTTTCTTTTCTTTTTTGTGCTCCATTTTGGAAGCTGTTTTATTAAGTGTAACTCCTACATTTATCAATATTGAAATTTCTGAAGGAAAGAATTATGCAAAGACTTTAGAAAAGATTAAAAAGGATGTAGACAAACCGCTCATTGCTATCTTGACATTAAACACCATTGCTCATACAGTAGGTGCCATTTTAGTAGGAGTCCAAGCAGAACAATTGCCTTATAAAGTAGAAATTCTAGGATTTAATATTGTTGGTGTTGTTTCTGCAATCATGACAATTCTCATATTAGTCGTTTCAGAGATTATTCCGAAAACAATTGGTGCTACACATTGGAAAAAATTAGCAAAATTCTCAACGACCCTTTTATCTGCATTGATTTTCTTTTTTAAATGGACAGGGATTTTGTGGACACTTCAGCTCTTTACCAAACTCTTTGGGAAAGGCGGACATGGCTCTGTTTTGAGTCGTGAAGATTTTACAGCCATGACAGATATTGCTGAGCAAGAAGGTGTTTTTCAAGAATCGGAAAGTAAAGTAATCAGAAACTTATTGAATTTTAAAGAGGTTTTGGTAAGAGACATTATGACACCCAGAACCGTCTTAAAATCTGCTGATGAGGAGCAACCCATTCAAGCTTTTTTTGATGAACATCCTACATTGCGATTCTCTAGAATTCCAATTTATGAAGGAAGTCCAGATAATATCACAGGCTACTTTTTAAAAGATCAACTGCTAGAAGCCATCATTAAAGGAAATGGTGAACAGCCTCTAAGAAACATTAAACGAACGATTTTAGTAACCAACAGAGATTTACCAATTCCGAATCTTTTTGATCAGTTGATTAACCAACGTGAGCACATTGCTTTGGTGGTGGATGAATACGGTTCTGTAAGCGGATTAGTCACACAAGAAGACATGATTGAAACCTTATTGGGGCTTGAAATCATGGACGAAAGCGATAATATTGAGGATCTACAGTTACTAGCTAGAAAAAGCTGGGAACGTAGAGCAAAACGTTTGGGAATTATTGATGATTTCAAAGAAGAGGAATGAGAAAACTCATTTTCACACTTACCTTAATTAGTTTCATTTCTTGCAAGAATCAAATAAAGAATCGTCAATTTTTTATCGAAGAATTTAATTGGACTCTTGTAGCACCTGAAGGTTTTAAATACACGTCAGCTAAAGAAGTAAAAAAGATTAGAGGAAGAGGGATGGAAATTCTTAAAGATACTTATGGTGACGAAGTAGAAGATCGTACAATAAATCTTTTCTTTATTGAAAATGGTAAGTTGAATAAATTCGAAGCCAATTTTCAACCTTTTGATGAAACTGTTGATGGAAACTATTCTGAAGCAAATAAAGAGCTAAATGAATTAATGGTTAATGCTTTCACAGTAAACCTAGATGATATAAAAATTGATACTATCTCCTCTAAAGAAAAAATAGACAAACTTGATTTTCATCTCTTTAAAATAAAAGTCACATATCCAAATAATATGGTTTTACATACATATATGTTTAATCGTCTTTTTGAGAAAAAAGATCTTACTTGTACTATTATTTTTATAGATGAAAAGTTAGGCCTAGAGATGTTAAATTCTTTTAAAAAGTCTAAATTCAAGTAAAATTACTCCTCCTTATACTCGTAATACAAAAAGTCGTTATAAGGAAAACGCTGAATGTGTATCTTCTTTACTTCTTCGTAAGCTTGTTCTTTAAACGCATCTAAGTTGTCTTTGTTTAAGGCAGAAATAAAAATAGAAGGCTTTTCTGAATCATTCATCCACGTTTTTTTCCAATCGTCTAAGGTATAGTGTACTGCAGTTTTCTCTGTTATCAAATCATCATCATCAATGGTTTCATGAGAGTACGCATCAATCTTATTAAACACCATCATAGTTGGTTTGTCTCCACAATTGATGTCATCTAAGATGGTATTAACAGAAGCGATATGGTCTTCAAAATTTGGATGCGAAATATCTACCACGTGCAATAGCAAATCGGCTTCACGAACCTCATCTAAAGTTGACTTAAACGATTCTACCAATTGTGTAGGTAGCTTTCTGATAAATCCAACAGTATCTGTCATTAGAAACGGAATGTTCTTAATCACTACTTTCCGTACCGTAGTATCTAAGGTTGCAAAGAGTTTGTTTTCCGCAAACACATCGCTTTTACTAATTACATTCATCAAAGTAGACTTCCCAACGTTGGTATATCCTACCAATGCAACACGCACCATTTTACCACGGTTCTTACGTTGCACTGCCATTTGGCGGTCAATAGTTAGCAATTTTTTCTTTAGAACAGCAATCTTATCACGAATAATACGTCTATCTGTTTCAATTTCTGTTTCTCCAGGACCACGCATTCCAATCCCTCCTTTTTGCTTATCAAGGTGAGTCCAAAGCTTTGTCAAACGAGGTAATAAATATTGGTGTTGAGCTAATTCGACTTGTGTTTTAGCTGAACTTGTTTGCGCTCTTTGAGCGAAAATATCTAAGATTAAATTAGTTCTGTCTAGAATCTTACAATCTAGGATTTTTTCAATATTCCTTAGTTGCGCAGGAGACAATTCATCATCAAAAATAGCAGTTCCAATGTTATGAGATTCAATATAAGCTTTGACATCTTCTAACTTTCCAGTTCCTAAAAATGTTTTAGGATGAGGTCTCTCTAACTTTTGAACAAAGCGCTTTACAGCAACTCCACCAGCAGTAGTTGTCAAGAATTCTAACTCATCTAAATATTCTTTAGATTGAGTTTCATCTTGTGTTTGTGTAATTACACCTATTAACACTGCTTTTTCTGATATGGCTTCTCTCTGATCAATCATAGATGACAAAGGTAGTAAGAATTCTATTTGAAAGAGGTGAAAAAGTAAGTTATGAAAACTAAGAATTAATCTTCTTTGTTCATTTTACCGAGCAACGTTTTATCATTGATGATGTATTTCTTATACTTTCCGTCTTTATATCTCCAATAAATGAAAATAGGCATGAAAATAAATGAAAGATACATGACACCTAACCCCATAACAATAGGTCCTTTTGGATGTTCTGTATATTCTAAATAACCACCAACTGTCATCCAAAGAATAAAAATAATAAAAAGTATTGTGAGAAGGTTTTTCATGGGTTCAAAGTTACAAACTTCTTACGAAGTGGTTACCTCTATCAACTTATTTCTATACGCTGTTAAGAGTTTCGATTTTGAAATGAACCCGACATACTTTTTATCTTTAATAACAGGTAAATTCCATGCTCCAGTACCTTTAAACTTCTTCATAATTGTTTCCATCGAATCGTTATAGAAAATAATATCGGGCGCTGATTTCATAAATAAGGAAACTGTTGTACTATCATACAAACTTTGGTCAAACATTACAGATCTTACATCATCTAGCAAAACAATTCCCAAGAATTGCCCATCATCATCTAAGACAGGAAATAAATTCCGACTCGATTTTGAAACTCCTTTTTTAAGCATTTCACCCAATGTCATATCTGCATGAAGGGTTACAAAATTGGTTTCTATTACCTTATCAATCTTCATCATCATCAAGGCATTCTTGTCTTTATCATTGGTAATTAACTCTCCTCTTTTTGCTAGTTCTGCGGTGTAAATTGAATTCGGAACAAAGTATTTTGTAAATCCGTAAGAGATTGTTGCCACCAACATTAGCGGAACAAACAAATCATATCCTCCAGTAATTTCAGCAATCAAGAAAATAGCAGTTAAAGGAGCGTGCAATACTCCTGCCATCAATCCAGTCATGCCTATTAAAGTAAAATTAGATTCTGAAACATCAAATCCAAATTGATTGATAATTTTTGCAACAACATTCCCCAAAGCGCTTCCCATGAATAAGGTAGGAATAAAAATTCCTCCCACTCCTCCAGCAGCAAAAGTAGTAGTCATGGCAATGGCTTTAAAAACAGCAATAAGCAATAACATTCCAATAACCATCCAAGCACTGTTGAAATCCAAACTACTTCCCATACCACTTAAAGCTTCAGCAGTATTTCCATTCAATAAATTATTGATCAATCCATACCCTTCCCCATATAAAGGCGGAATGAAATACAACATCAATCCAATTGCAATTGCTGCAATTCCTATTTTTAAATAGGCATTAGAAAAACGAGCAAAAAACTTTGTGATGAAGAAATACATTTTTGAAAAATAAACCGAAGCTATTCCTGTACCAACTGCCAATAAAACGTAAAATGCAATATCTTTTACACGCCAAACTTCTTGCAGTTCAAAACCAAATAACACCCCTGTTCCTCTAAAAAAATAAGAAGTAATTACTGCGGCTACAGAAGCTAGTAATAAAGGAACTAAGGATGCGAAAACCAAATCTAAACTAAAAATTTCAATAGCAAAAACAATGGCTGCAACTGGTGCTTTAAACATGGATGACATAGCCCCAGCTGCAGCACATCCAATGAGCAACATTCTGGTTTTTGTATTCATGTGAAATAGCTGCGCAACATTTGATCCCAAAGCAGCACCTGCACTCACCGCAGGCCCTTGTAATCCAACTGAACCTCCAAATCCAACAGTAATTGGTGCGGTAATTAGGGAAGCAAACATTTTATAACGCTCTATAATCCCACTTCGTTTGGAAATGGAATATAAGGTTGTAGAAATCCCATGTCCGATTTCTTTTTTGATGAAATTCTTTTTGATGAGATACACCAACCAAACTCCAATAATTGGAAAAACAAAATATAACGAATAATGATAGTTCTTAATAAACCCTCCTTCTAAAATAGATTGAATTAATGAAGTCATCCATTTTAACACAGCTGTACCCAATCCAGCTAAAAATCCAACCAAAATACTTAGTACTAAGACAAACTGATGCTCAGAGATATGCTTATATCTCCAGATAAGAATTTTAGTAAATATATTTCGTTTTTTTGTTGGCATATTATATTTTGTCACACTGAGGTTGTCGAAGTGTCTTTCTAACTTAAGTTGTCTTCGACAGGCTCAAACTGACACTTTTATCTTTTCTCTATTCGTCTTTCTCCCCATTTAATAACCTGAATTCATCATCTTTTTTCCAAATATAGATAAGGCAGGTAATGAAGTTAAAAATAAACAATAATATAGTCCAGTGAGTTTTTTTATCCTTTTCTATATTTTTATAATTCCAAAGTCTATAAACTAAATATCCTATTTGGATTAGAATCAAACTATTTATCAAAATAGTCTGATATTCATATTGAATAATATTATTAGTTATCCATTTAAAAAAATCAACACTCCAAAAAGTAATCATATATTAATCCAAAAACTGAGGGTATTGAAAGGATAATTTTAATCAAGAAGTTCATTCCTATAATTTCTTCTTTAAAATATCCGTTCCTAAGTATTGTTGATTCTTATTGTAATACCAAGCTCTTTCTTTAGGCATTTTAATCCCATTGACAGTTTCTATACCTGTAAATAATATATACTCTCCATCATTTTTTTCTTCATCATGATAGAATTGGTAAGCTTCTAATGCATAATTCTCTTGATTAAAATAGAAGTACCAAATATCTTCCCCTACTTCTTTCTTATACGTTACTTTTAACGTCAAATACATTTCTCCCATAAACTTATCTAAGTTTACCTGTTCATCGACAATAGTTCCGGGGTCTTTTAATTTCATAGGCATGCCATACAAATAAGTATAGTAGTTCTTATATGTATTGGCTCTTTCACAACTCAGTTTATGTTTCTTTTTAATCTCTTCTGAAGGATTGGCATCTCCGTTAAAAGTAATGGAGCAATCTCCTTTATGTACCGTATATTCAGTAACATTTTTCCCTTGTATAGCTTTCACATAAAAATATTGATTAGGGATGTCAATTTTAATTTCACTATCTCGTTTAGGTTTATTAGGAGTCTTCATTGTAATAAAGAAGGTTCCTTTAAAGGTTTCCCATTTGCCATCCGGATCGTGGTATTGAATTGCTTTTTCTAATAATTGAGGTCCTGTGATTGTTTGAGATTGAATTGAAATCGAAGTAAGTACTACGATAAAAAGTATGGCTGATTTCTTCATTCTTTAAAAGTAATAAAAATCCCGTTCTAAAACTAGAACGGGATATCATGTATCTTTTCGTTTATTTACAATTTTACTCAGCTAATTACTCTTGAATATCTAGCTTAATATTGAGTTCTTGTAATTGTGCATCGTCTATAGTTGCTGGTGAGTCAATCATCACATCTCTTCCTGAATTATTTTTCGGGAAAGCAATGAAATCACGAATTGTTTCTTGTCCACCTAGAATAGACACCAATCGATCCAATCCAAAGGCAATTCCACCGTGAGGTGGTGCGCCATATTCAAAAGCATCCATTAAAAATCCAAATTGTGCTTTCGCTTCTTCTTCAGAAAAACCAAGATGCTTTAACATCGTGGCTTGAATTTCTTTATCGTGAATTCTGATAGAACCTCCACCAATTTCGTTTCCGTTTAAGACCAAATCATACGCATTGGCTTTCACTTCTCCTGGTTTTGAGTCTAACAATTCTAATTGACCTGGTTTAGGTGATGTAAATGGATGATGCATGGCATGATAATGACCTGTTTCTTCATCCAATTCTAACAATGGAAAATCAACCACCCACAATGGTGCAAACTCATCAGATTTACGTAAGCCTAAGCGCTCAGCCATTTCCATACGTAAAGCACTTAATTGCGCTCTTACCTTATTGGTTTCTCCAGACAATACACAGATTAAATCACCTGCTTTTGCGCCAGTTGCTTCAGCCCATTTTGCCAAATCATCTTGATCGTAGAACTTGTCTACAGACGATTTATAGCTCCCATCTTCATTACACTTTGCGTAGACCATTCCTAAAGCTCCCACTTGCGGACGACGTACCCAATCAACCAATTTATCAATCTCTTTTCTGGTATACGATGCTCCTCCAGAAATTGCAATTCCCACAACCAATTCAGCATTATTAAATACACCAAATTCTTTGTGTTGAGCAACAGCATTCAACTCACCAAACTCCATTCCGAAACGGATGTCTGGCTTATCGTTTCCATACAAACGCATCGCATCATCATACTGCATTCTTGGAAATGTATCTACATCTACACCTTTAATTTCTTTTAATAAGTGACGTGTTAGTCCTTCAAAAGTGTTTAATATATCTTCTTGATCTACAAATGCCATTTCACAATCAATCTGAGTAAATTCTGGTTGACGGTCGGCACGTAAATCTTCATCTCTAAAACATTTTACAATCTGAAAATATTTGTCCATTCCTCCAATCATCAACAATTGTTTGAACGTTTGAGGCGATTGTGGCAATGCATAAAACTGACCTTGATTCATACGAGAAGGCACCAAGAAATCACGTGCTCCTTCAGGAGTCGATTTGATTAAATAAGGAGTTTCTACATCAATAAATCCATCGTCAGATAAATATTTACGAACTTCCATAGAAACTTTATGACGGAACATCAAGTTCTCTTTCACAGGGTTTCTACGAATATCTAAATAGCGATACTTCATTCTAATATCTTCTCCTCCATCTGTTTCATCTTCAATTGTAAATGGTGGAGTTTTTGCTTCATTCAAAATCGTCACTTCAGAAACCAACACTTCAACATCTCCTGTTTTCATATTAGAATTCTTAGATTGACGCTCAATAACGTTTCCTTTTACCTGGATCACAAATTCACGTCCTAAGCTTTTCGCCTTTTCAATCAACTCTGTAGAAGTTCTTTCTTCGTCAAAGATTAATTGAGTGATTCCGTATCGGTCACGTAAATCCACCCAAATCATAAATCCTTTGTCTCTAGATTTCTGTACCCAACCCGCTAAGGTTACTTCTGTATTGATGTGCGAAGCTCTTAATTCTCCACAAGAATGCGTTCTATACATTGTTTCTTTATCTGTCACTCCTGCGAAGGCAGGAATCTATTGTCGGCTGCAAATTTAATCAAATCCTATCAATAATGACCTTTTGGATGTTCCATTTCTTAACGCAAAACTTCAATTTACTTTTGTAGCTTTGTCCCATGAGCAACGTAATTAATATCCAAGAGAAATTCAATCTCTTTTCAGATCAATGGTCTCCTAAGAAAATTGGAGAGCTAAACGGTCAACAAATCTTATTAGCAAAAATTCAAGGTGAATTTGTTTTTCACAAGCATGATAATGAAGATGAATTGTTTATGGTGATGAAAGGTCAATTAATATTAGAGTTAAGAGACCGTACTGTGGTTGTCAACCCTGGGGAATTCTTTACTGTTCCTAAAGGCGTAGAACACAAACCTATTGCAAAAGAAGAAACACATTTACTATTATTTGAACCATTAAGCACCAAACACACTGGAGATGTAATGGCTGATATTACTGTAGAAACTTACGAATCAATTTAACAATGAACAATTAACATTGATCACTGATAATTGATCATTGAAAACTGCAAAGACATGAGCAAGTTATATTTAGTTCCCACTCCGATTGGAAATTTAGAAGACATGACGTTTAGAGCAATTTCTGTTTTAAAGGATGTCGACTTTATCTTGGCTGAAGACACACGTACAAGTGGAAAACTATTGAAGCATTTTGAGATTTCTACACAGATGCACAGTCATCATATGCACAACGAACACAAATCTATTGAAGGTGTTGTAAAGCGTATTCAAACAGGAGAAACATGTGCTTTAATTTCGGATGCTGGAACTCCTGCTATTTCTGACCCTGGATTTTTATTGACTCGTGCCTGTATTCAGAATAATATTGAGGTAGATTGTTTACCTGGCGCAACAGCTTTTGTCCCTGCTTTGGTAAATTCTGGTTTTCCAAACGATCGTTTTGTTTTTGAAGGATTCTTACCTGTCAAAAAAGGTCGTCAAACTCGCTTATTGCAATTGGCAAGAGAAACTCGTACCATGATTTTTTATGAATCTCCACATAAGTTACTCAAAACACTTGGCCATTTTGTAGAATATTTTGGAGAAGACAGACTCGTTTCTGTTTCTAGAGAATTAACTAAAATGTTCGAAGAAACAAAACGCGGAACGGTAAAAGAAGTATTAGAATATTACACCAATAAACCTCCAAAAGGCGAAATTGTCATTGTTGTGGAGGGGGAGAAATAATTTAAGATATTTCACTTTTCTAAAACAAATTGCCTTTTTTAGAAGTTATCAATTAAATACTTTTTCATTTTTTAAAAATTTTTATTTTTTCACGCAACCTTTTTATCGTTTGTACATCTTATATAAGAATCAGCTGTTGAAAAGCTGTTTATGTAACTATAAAACTCTTTAATTATGTTTCGAAAAATAAAAATAAATCTACTGTTTCTTTCAGTCTTTATGATTGGAGTAATGG
>TARA_R110002073_G_scaffold73085_17_pt1 | contig 37029 bp, 28 predicted proteins | sample TARA_R110002073 | Tara Oceans TARA_R110002073 (sample SAMEA4397174) | marine metagenome | biome: Polar Biome; feature: [DCM] deep chlorophyll maximum layer (ENVO:01000326); material: water (ENVO:00002006), including particulate matter (ENVO:01000060) such as... | depth 40 m | reverse complement strand
TTTAGGCCTCGTCCGGGTGAGGGCCGTCCGCGCAACATCGCTTGCAGCGTGTCTCCACTTACTCGCTCGGTCCTCACCGGCCAATCACAACCCAGCCCCACGTGATTCTCGCAAGTGCTTTAACGCATCAATTTCTTCATCTCGGACCAAGGCCGTGTATTAGCGACGTCGTCCTTCGTCAAACCGCCACGACGTGCTTGCTTGATCCCATATCGCATCACGTCCAGCCCGTCGGTCGAGTGCGCATCGGTGCTGATCACGATCGGGATTCCGTGCCGTTTGGCAGCCGCCAAATGCACGTCATTCAGATCCAGTCGTGCCGGGTTCGCGTTCAGCTCCATCAACGTCCCGTTCGCTTTGGCGGCCGTCATCACCGCATCGATATCGACTTCGTAGGGTGGACGACGATTGATCAGCCGTCCGGTGGGATGCGCGATACAGTCGACGTGTGGATTTTCAATCGCGCCGAGAATGCGTTCGGTGATCTGGTCGCGTGGTTGTTTCTGGCCGTAATGGACACTCGCCAGTACCCAGTCGGCTTCGGCTAAACAATCGTCTGGCAAATCCATGCCGCCTTTTTCGAGAATGTCGCACTCGATGCCTTTCAGGATCACCAGCCGGCCTTCGTATTGATCGCGAATTGCATCGATCGCTTTCCATTGTTCGCGAAGTCGTTTCGGATCCAATCCAAATGCCATCGAAACCCGCTGGCTGTGGTCGGTAATCGCAATGTACTTCAGTCCTCTCGCGATCGCGGCGTCGGCCATCTCTTGCAGCGTTGCGGTTCCATCGGTCGCGTTGGTGTGCATGTGCAAATCGCCGACGATGTCGGACGTTTCAATCAGCTCGGGCAGTTCGCCTTTTTCGGCCCACGTGAATTCATTGCGATCCTCGCGAAGCTCGGGCGTAATCCAGGGCATTCCGATCGCCTTATAGACATCTTCTTCGGTTTCGCCAGCCACACGCGAGTCGTCTTCGGTTTTGAACACACCGTATTCGTTCACTTTCAGCCCATGTTCTTTGGCGATCCGCCGCATGTGAACGTTGTGTGCCTGAGAACCGGTGAAATACTGCAGTGCCGCACCAAACTCGTTCGCTTCGACCAGACGCATGTCGACTTGGAATGCTTTGGCGACACGAATCGAAATTTTGGTATCGCCGCGAGCGATCGTTTGGCTTCGCTGGGGAAAGGCTTCGAAGTGGTCCATCGCTGCGGTGCGGTCTTTGGCGACGACAAGCAAGTCGAGGTCGCCGATCGTTTCACGGCCGCGGCGGTAGCTGCCCGCCCAGCTCATCTTCTCGATTCCCTCGCAGGACTGCATGTGGTTGCTGATGGTCGTGGCCAATTCATCGCCGGTGGACCAATAAATTCGCTCGGCCGCCTGCTGGGCGATCGCCAGCCCGTCCAGGATTGTCTCTTCGGATTTGGGGCCGAATCCTTTGACTTTGCGGATTCGTTCCTCCTGACAGGCGCGTTTCAGGTCGTCGAGCGATTCAATTTCCAGAGCTTCTTGCAATTTCATCGCTTTTTTGGCCCCCAATCCAGGGATCCTCGCCATTTGGATCACAACCTGGGGGACCGCTTGGCGCAATTCTTCCAATTGGGGTAACCCGCCGGTTTGGATCAGTGTCTCTGTTTTTTCACTGATTGTCTTGCCGATACCCGAAATGTCGGCAAGATTGCGATCGGGATCGTTGATGATGGCCGCGACTGGCTCGTCGAGATCGCGGATCGCTTGGGCGCCGTTGCGATAAGCTCGGATTCGGAACGGATTTTCGCCGCGGAATTCCAGCAGTTCCGCCATTTCGTCAAACACATCTGCGATTGCCGCGTTATCCATCCGTCATACTCCACTGGGTTTTTTAGATTTACATTACCAATCCGTTGGTCTGAAAAACACCACCAGTTGCGAGGAAACGAAATCCAGCACAGAATAGCGAAGCCGAGTTCGGAGGATAAGCGAATTGGTGAGCGGCCTCATTGGAACTGAGGTACCCCGTAAGGGGCTGCGGGTTCGAGTCCCGTGTCCTCCGCTATTGAAAAAACGCCGTCTGAAACATCAAGTTTCAGGCGGCGTTTTTTATTTGGCCCAGTCAATTAGGCCAAAACTGGGACAAAATCACCTGTCTCACCGGTCAATATCTTTGACCACTTGCCTTTCGGCTTGGCATCACTCCTAGTTCATAGGTGGCTCATTGTCGGTGGCGGAACACCTGTCACTTCCTCCGAGCAGATTCAGTTGATTCATCTTCTGACGCGATTCGTCGTCGATGAGGTGGTAGGAGTGACGCACCATCTCGCTTCCCGCTGACACAAATCACATCGTGATCTCACCTTGGATCGTTTTGTGTGCATACCCGCTCAGCCATTGGTCCGGCGAGTTGCGCCCTAATTCAACATATGGCGCGAGGCTTTGTTCGCACACCATGCGGTGTCGGCCAACAGATAGCAAACTTTGTAGTTCACTGACCACTTGGGAACTCTGAATCAGTCGTTCGACGCCCGAGTCCGCCAAGGTTACAGCCTAGGAACTGAAAAGTAGGGATCCCATAGGATTTCAAAGGCTCCGGGGTGGGTGGCGTTCCTGCCCTGCAGCAGAAATGCGGATTCGACGTAATAGCATCTGAAACATGCGATCTCTGGGGCAAGGAAACGACGAATTAAATCGTCACATCAAGCAATACAGATTTGCCAAACCACCTTATTGAGGCAATGGCACCGTTGCTGCCCGCATCTCAAAATGCAAAGCAGGTGACTTGCGAGCCATAGGAATTCGCTGTCGAGATTGACCAACTTATGGCCCTGGGACTCACTCCCAACGATTTTCACTGGCTGGTACGTAGCGGATTAGTAACGCACTAGCGAGAAGTGGTGTTTAAGGGAGTGAATGGTCGGTAGTTTCAGCCTGCGGGTGACTTGACCTATTGCGAGCGATCATGCTTTGTCCTGACGGACTGCGGCATACAACTTGCGTAATAGATTTACGAACCGGCCGATGTGTCGTTGCCCGTCGATCCCAGGATCGATACTGAACAGGTATCGCAAATTGGTAAAGTGCAAAGCCTAGGCCTACAGTACGCGACCGTTCCCATATGGGATGCCGAACGCTGCGAATTGCGACTCGATGGGTCAGTCGTCTAACGCTTTAAATGGGTGGCCGTCAATCAGCAAGCGATCTTCGACGCTTTTGAAAAATGCAGGTGGCCACCGCGAATCGACGATCCACTTCCACCGAATGCAGAACAAGACCCCAAGCGATGACGAGCCGATATGATCAAGTGCCTGAACCGCAAGCAGTGTCATGTGGTCATTCATTTCCGAGGCGACGGGACTGGCGAAGGAGTCATCTGGGAGACTGTCGACCTACTCGAGCAAGCTCGATGAAAGATCCGGCATTTTAATTCACCTGCGAAAACTCCGGCAATGAAGAATCTCAGGATTTGCGTATCGTTCCCATTCTGTTCCGTAGCCGATTTCTGTTGTAGAGATTGAATAGATGCTTAGAGGGGCGTTTAATGCCTCGCTGTGCATTCAATCACGAGATCGCAATGGCTAAATTCGTGCCACGAGGATTGGGCTGGCTACCTGACCTTCCAGATGGACGCGACTATACGCTTCGGCACCCTAAGGTTCAGCGTCTTATTCTAGATCTACCAGTGATGCAGGAATCCGAACAGCCAGACTTGGTGGATCTGCGTTGCGATTGCGACACAGAGTATTTTACTGTTGTTGATGATCAAGGAGAATTGAACGCTTCGTCCGCGTTCGCGGCATTGTCTGCAGTTGAGTATTTTGAGCGGCGGGTTACTGGGCGGACCTACGATGGCTCGCGACTGTTTCTATACCAAGCAACACGTCACCGAATCGCGAAAGCAGGACGTGACCTAGCCGATTCTGGCGCAGACTTACGAAGCACTTTGAAGGTGCTCACTCATATTGGTGTCCCGCCAGAAGAATACTGGCCTTACAACATCGAAAGTTTTCGATCAGAACCAAGCTTGTTTGTGCTTTCGCTGGCTACTCCTCCTAAGACTCTTCGGTATTTTCGTATTACCGGTGACGGGTGTGATGGGGACGCAACTTGGCGTGCATTAAAATCGTTCCTTGCGGCTGGGTTTCCCGTTTTGTTCGGTTTTTCCGTGCCTTCATCATTGAATGATGGCCCCGACATATTTTTTCGCAAAGACCATGACGCACCGCGCGGTGGTCAATCCGTTGTCGCAGTTGGATATCACTTAAATCGCTTTGGTCTGAACCAAGACGCGATTCTGATACGAAGTTCGTGGGGACAGCAATGGGGAGACAATGGGTATGGATGGCTTCCCGCCAGTTTCGTTCGCAGCTACTTGGCTCGCGATTTTTGGTGCCTGATCTCCGAGGATTGGCTGGATGCTACCGAGTTGTCTCGGCCATCCATCGTTGCGGCGGTCGACTAAAAATCCGGCCGTAATTGTTCCCATTGGCTTCCGTAGCCCGAAAGGTAATGAGCGTCACAATCTGTTGAAACGCACTAAACCTTTGGCGTCGAGCATCGAACTTATCGGAATCAGCCATGCCGAAAAAGAAGACAGCGAAACAGTCAACGCGCACCTCGAAAGCCTCGACCAAAGGAGCGTCCAAGGCGACACGGCAGAAGAGTTCGACAACGGACTGCCGTGGCATTTTTGACGCGAGACTGACTCTTGCGTCGAAAAGCCCCGCTGCAAGGTTCTCAAAAGGCCTCGATCATGATCCGACCACTGGCGACGTGAATGCGACGCAGTTCCAAAAGATGGTCGATCAGCTCAAGAAACTGAACGCCGATCCGGGACAAGCCGCGAAGTCAGGATTTCAGCTACGTAGCAAGACAGGCGATTCGTTGCGTCGATTCGTCAATCCGCAATCAGGCTGGGCACTCGATACGGAGGTCACCGATCCGTGTTGTTACGAGATTCCCGCACCGCCGAACTTGAACAGCCAGGAAGAGGCGGCCGAGATGATCGAGCTGTACTGGATGGCGATCCTGCGTGATGTACCGTTTGCACAGTGGGGCGATCACCCGATGGTCGCTGCGGCTGCAGCCGAGCTCAGCACTCTGCCTTTGTTCGTCAATCATGACGATCCGAACGGAGATCCGGCGACGGCAGGATTCGAGGTGATCCCCTTGGCATCGAAGAGTCTGTTTCGCGGCGGTGAATTGGCTCGATTTGCTGACGAAAACGCCGGGATCTCCGAGAGCGTTGGGCCCTATCTTTCGCAGTTTTTGCTTCATGAAATTCCTTTTGGCACATTGCGAATTCCACAGCGCTGTGTTCATGCCGCAGCAGGCGTCGACTACATGACGCAGTGGTCGGAATGGCTTCATGTCCAAGACGGGGAAAGAAGAAATCCGAATCAAAATTTAGTGGGCCAGCATGATCCATCCCATCGACGACATCTGTCGACGATGCGTGATCTTGCAACCTACGTGCATTACGACGCTCTCTACGAAGCCTACCTAAACGCTGCTTTGATTTTGCTGGGCGGCGGTTACCCAACCAATCCCGGTAATCCATACGGTCCCGGATGCAGCGTGATGGGTACCGGACAGGATCAGAGGCCACAAGATCACGAGGAATACTTGAAGTCCGCGAATCGCGGTACACCAAAATATCCAGATCAGGACGGGTTCGGCACATTCGGCGGTCCACAGGTTCTTTCCCAAGTCACCGAAGTTGCGACTCGTGCGTTGCAAGCTGTGTGGCGGCAAAAATGGACGCATCTACGACTGCGGCCGGAGGCATACGCTGCATTGGTCCATCGCGCGATTGTCGATGGAGTGCCCGTTCCTTACGAAGGTTTTGACCTCGAAGTCGAACGGATTTTGCGAGCCAGCACCGCTTTGGACCTACTCACTTCTTCTCGCGGAAAACGCCGTGGCCGCGGGCGGAGTGGATCAACCGGTGCGTTGCTGCCAATGGCCTATCCCGAAGGATCGCCAACACATCCATCCTACGGAGCCGGACATGCGACGGTCGCCGGTGCGTGCGTGACGGTTTTGAAATCGTTCTTCGATGGCAGCGTTCAGTTCATCGGTCCCGTCGAATCGACTGCCGATGGTCAGTACCTTGTGCCGTATCAAGGCATGGACGCACACAGCGGCAAGATGACGGTCGAATTGGAATTGAACAAATTGGCCGCAAACATTGCCAGCGGTCGCAACATGGCGGGCGTCCACTGGCGCAGCGATTACACGCAAAGCCTGCTGCTGGGCCAACGCGTCGCCATCGACATGCTGTATCGAAAGAGCGCGACTTACACCGAAGATTACTGCATCGAATTCAACAGTTTCGGAGGCAAGTCAGTCGAACTTCACGCAGGCCAAGTCAAATACGACGGCAGAAAACTGGACCTGCCAGAACTAAAACGAGGCGATTGCCTTGCAGCCAACGCGTGCGACGTTGCAATTGAGTTGCGTTCAGTTGTTTAGATCGAGAGGAACGTAGATGGCTTGACTAGTGTACGGGAAGCCAAAGAACTTGCAGCATGTACGCTTCCCAAATTGTTCCTATGGCTTTCCGTATCGCGTCCAATGGCAATCTGCACAATGCTGATGATGTCGAAGAAATCTACCAGGAGTTGCATTATGACGGATTTGCCGTCCCGACGAACTTTCATGCAGAAAGCAGCGATTGCGGGAGTCGTTCTCAATCTCGTCGATGGGAAGAAGGCCGTTGCGTCCGACATTTCTGGGACTCATTTGCCGATTGAAATACAATTGAGTTCCATTGCTAACGCGGATAAAGGGGCTCGAAAGTCCGTTGCAATTCTTGGAGCTGGCGTCGCTGGCTTGTCCGCAGCCTATGAGCTGGCGAAGCTCGGGCACAAGGTCACGTTGCTGGAAGGTAGTCAGCGGATTGGGGGACGTGTCTGGACGAAAAAATTTGATTCCGGTGCTTATCACGAATACGGAGCTATGCGGATCCCTGCTTCCCATGACTATACACGACATTACATCAAAGAGTCCTCGTTGAAGTTACGGCGGTTCGTAACTGCCTACAAAGAGCACTTAAACTCGTTCTTTCACTTTCGTAATGAAGTTAGCAGAATCGCTGAAGCTGGCCGCAACGGATTCTACGGCAAGGCGAAATTTGAACTTAGCGTCGAGCACAGCCTTGTTGCGACGGGGATTGTTCCACCGGCGATACTTGGAGGCGTTCTGTTAAGAGAGGTTCAATCGCTGGATGTTGAAGATATCGCAAGTCTGTTTGGAAATCGTGGGACGCTGACTCCCCGCGCTCGCTTTCTTACTCGAACGTCGCTGCGAGATTTCTTGCTCTCTCGTCTGTGCGGAACGCGAGAGGAATTGAAGGAAGCGCTAGAATTGGTCGGCATTTCGACTGGGCTAGAAGTCTGGTGGGACAAGTCGGCTGGAATGTTTATTCGAGACGAGATCACTAGGAATGCCGAGGGCTTGGAGGAGATCGAGAACGGAATGGATTCACTGCCGACCGCACTTGCAGAAAAGTGCAGGCAGCTTGCCAATCCGGTTGATATCAAGTTGAACCATCGTGTGTCCGCCATTTCCGCTAATGATGGTGGAGTGCGGATATTGATTTCCCAGCTGAAGAAAGATGAGCCGCCCGTTCCGGAAGTGGCGATTGGTCCACAGATAAACGATTCGATATGGTGCTCGTTTGACAGAGTGATTTGTACGATACCGTTTCCGGTTTTGCGAGATATTTCGCTCCAGGGTTTCAGTGGAACGAAGCTACGTGCTGTTCGCAATCTTGGCTACGCATCTTCGACGAAGGTACTTCTTCATTGCAATGAACGTTTCTGGGAGACGAAGTACCAAATCTTCGGAGGTGCATCTTTCTCCGATCAAATCACACGGGCTACATACTATCCATCGGACAACACGCCTCCACTTTCCCCCTCGGCAGCGTTTGAGGTGCCTGACGATCGTTCCAAACGTCATCTCCCAGGCGGTTCTTACGCACCTTCCTTGTCGCTTTTTCAGCAAGGTCGGGCTCAGGCGTTTGCCGCGCCCACTGAAGACGAGACGACAGCCAAAGCGGTCAAAGCTGGCGTGATCGTCGGCAGCTACAACTGGGGCCGTGATGCCCGTCGGATGGGCAGCGTTTCGCTATCTGAACGAAAGCAGGCATGCATCAACGTCATCAAGAAATTTCATCCAGAAGTCGAAACCGCTTGCGATGATGTTGCCTCAATCGCATGGGATCGACATCCATGGTCGCGCGGAGCATTTTGCTTCTTTCAACCCGGTGACTTCGAGCTTTACTTCAGGGATGCGATACGCCCAGAAAAAAATGTGCATTTTGCAGGAGAGCATTGTTCGTTGGATCAAGGATGGATTCAGGGTGCATTGATTTCTGCGTTGAGGGCTGTCGAAGAGGTTGTGAGAGCTTAGGCATGTCAACTGACCAACGACTTAAAGCAGTACGAAGTAAGCTCGGCCACGTCGATCCGGTACGTCCATCCGGATTGTTGTTCGAGTCCTATCGACAAGTCGACGATGTTCTCTATCTATCAGGCGAGTTACCGTTTATTGGAAGCGAACTGCCTGTAGAATTCCGAGGTAGCGTGGGACGGGATGTTACCATCGAAAACGCCTCCAAGGCTGCTGAAATCGCGACACTCAATCTGCTTACCTCAGCACAAGCAGCGATCGGATCATTGGATAACATCGACCGTATGATTGAAGCGTTTGGTTACATCAGCAGTAGCGACAGCTTCTTCGATCAATCGACTGTCATGAATGCGTGTTCATCAATACTGCTTGATGTCTTTGGCGAAGATCGAGGGCAGCATACACGCGGCGCAATTGGAGTCTATTGCCTGCCGCTGAAGTCCTGCGTCGAGATCAAAATGATCTTGCATTTGGATTGTGTTGGGATTGCATCGAGCGTTCGGACACTAAGGGGAACCAAGTGAATCAGTTGACTTTCACGGTATTGTTAATGCTTGGAGCCACCTCGCTCATAGCATGCTCAAACGCAGCGGAGCCCCCAGCTCTTCCGCATCTCATTCTTGCTGTTGAAGAAGGTGATTCGTCTCTTGGGTTCTACGATTCTCGAACGCGAGTCGAAGTGGGGCGTGTCTACTTTGGTCATGTGAAGGAGACGCAGAGGGCGGCTGCAGATGGGGAAAGGCATCGAAGCTACGTCGGCATGTGGCCACATGAGCTTGCTGTGTCTCCAGATGGCAAGACAGCATTCGTGACGCACTTTGGTCTCAAAGACTACGACGAATTGATCGGGGCGACGGGAAGTACGATTTCTGTGATCGACGTGCCGCGAATGTGCGAAACCCGCCGGCTCTACACATTCGGTTTCGACAATGGGAATGAAACAACCGAAGAGCAATACTACAAGTATCGCGCTCCGCACGGCGTGAAACTTCAGCCTAATACCTCGCGTTTGTATGTTAACGTCGAAGCGAATCTGGATGGCGATAATGATCACCACATGTTGATCTATGACCTCAGCTCCAAAGCAAATACACCGATTGATGTTTGGAAAATACCTGAGGAAACACACAACTTCATTTTCTCGGCCAGTGGGTTATCGATGTGGCTCTTTTCGGGGCGGGACGGAGTAAGGCGATACGACATCCGTATTAACGCAACATCTTCAATGCCAGTCGAAAAGGTCCATTTTAAACCGCAGCGTGGTGCGATTCGTGGACTAACCCTCTCGGCGGACGAGACAAAATTAATTGCGTCGGGCAGTGGCGAAATCATTGTGCTCAATCCAATCACGCTTGAAGTCCTTCAAACAATACCTGTTCCTGGCGTTCGTCAGTTTCTCTACACGTCAATCTTGGCCAACGGACATTTCGTGTTGGCACCCGCGGTTTGGGAAGGCAAGGTCTATCCAATTGACTTACAGCGAGGCAAAGCACTACGGCCTGTCATACTTGGCAGCGATCCCGTTCATGTTGGACTGGCTCCACATGAAAAAATCGCTTATGTGACCCATGGACGCGATAACTTTATTTCAGTTTTGGATGTATCTCAGCTGCCTGGAAGCGATGTTAAGGAGATTGGTCGAATCGCAACACATGACGGTCCCAATCGTATTGCGACAATCGTGCTTTCTCAAGAACAAAGAGCGGCGCGCAATCTGCGGCCAGAACGCTCGCCGCTTCGCTTTGGTGCGTGCTTGCCACTATCGGGTCAAAATATCGTCGAGGGCCAAGACATGCGTCTGGGTTACCAGTACTGGCGCGATTCGGTAAACGAACGAGGCGGATTAAACGTTGGTGATGAGGTCTATGAAGTTGATCTTGTGTTTAGAGATACCCAGTCCCTTTCCAAAGGGCCAGGTGTCGATGCATTTGTCTCATCCCTGACCTTGGACATGCTTGATGAAGCTAGGCGTGATGAAGTACCAATTGTCTTTCTTGGAACCTATCCCACGCCGCCCAACATTTCATCTGGTCGTGTGTCCGATAACTCAGGTATCCCATTTGTCACCGCTGGCGCGGCTGGCGTCGTCGTCTATGAACAGGCTTCAGAGCGACCTCGCTTTTCAAACGTTTTCGGTGTCATGTCGCCAGCCCGTGGGTTCTTGAACAGCACGATGGACATGATGTTCAGCGAGAATGGTGCTTTGCCACAAGGAGAAACGCCGCCGCAAAATGGAGTCTTAATTTCGAGTGACGATTTTGGCGCCCATCAAGATGCTGTTACTACCGGAATACACCTGCTAAAGCACTACGGTGCTAACTTTCACATTGCGAAGATTGATGGTCTAGATAAGTTCAAGGCTTTTCGTCAGGAAACCGTTTTAGCGACAAGTGATACTCCTGAATTTCAATTGCTCGTCTACACACATCCCGAAAATGATGAGCAAATCAACACTGTTCGTGAAGAATTTCCCAAGCTTCTAGAGTTGGTCAATGAGAAAGCTCCGGAAATGGTGGCGTTAACCGCACACATGCCTCAAGCGATTGATTTTACTATCGCCGCATCGAAAGTTTGGCATAAAGAAGCTGCCGAAATTCCAAAAGCTATTGTGTTGAGTGTTGGTCCGGGTAACCCGTCGTTTACACAGCAACTGCATCGCCAAGGTGTCTCGCCTGAAAACATATTGGGCGCTTCGGTTTGGTCACCGAATCAAAAGCAATTCGGACACGATGAGTTTATTGATTCCAAATCGTTTCGTGAGAAATTTGAGGCTCGTTTCCACAAGAGTCCGTCTTATCTGACGGCCGGTGCTGTCGCGAGCGGACTTGTTTACGAAGAAGCCTTTCGGCGAGCTTGGACTATCGAACACGATGCCGTGCGCGATGCTCTTCAGTCAATCTCAGATCATCCATCTAATCAACTAGCCGAAGGTTCCATCGAATTGTTCTATTCGAGAATCGATTTTCGAGACGACGAGCAGATCCGTGGCTTGAATGATCGTCGTCCGCTTGGAACCATCCAGCTTCAAGCACGTGATGGATTTTCATTGGTAGAAGACATCGTGCTCTGGCCCCAATCGCTAGCCCAACCTAACGCCCAGCTGGTCTACCCGTTTCCCGGCTTCGTCGCCCCGAAGCAATCCGCGGGATTTCAAGCCAATGATTCATCTGCCGACCAATGGAAGTATTAATATGATCCAGACGCATCGTTTGATATTGCCATGGGCAATGGCGCTGATGCTTTTCAGTTCCATCGCTACCGCTCAAGAACAACATAATGCCATCTCGCCGCTCAAGCGAGCTTGGCTTGATGCTTTCGGAAAAGCGACGCCTAATGTTGCAGCGTTCAGTGTTCCCTCTAGCGATGAGGAACTGCAAGCACGTACCAAGCGTCGCCAACAAGAAGTCCTCAGGTCAACAACTCCATTTCTAAATCCCACCGAGATAGAGTCAAACAATGGTTACCTTTCCACTGCATTAGCCGTTGACTACGGCGAATACGCGATCGGTTCACATCGTGTGCGGTTGCGAACTTATAACGGGTCGCTAGTCGGGCCAACGCTGAGGGCCAAACCAGGCGATGTCTTAGAGATTCGACTTCGCAATCTGCTGCCCGCTGAACCAGCATATCATGGCGACCACAACGAATTGCATGGGTTCAACACAACCAACCTGCACACGCATGGCCTACATGTCTCACCTAAAGGACGCGCCGATAATGTTCTGTTGACCATTTCGCCAGGCCAGGAGTTTGACTATCGCATTGAGATTCCAGACGATCACCCTCCCGGGACGTTTTGGTATCACGCGCACAGGCATGGATCGGTCGCTGCGCAGGTCTCTAGTGGTATGTCGGGAGCGATCATCATTGAGGGGGCGTTGGACTATGTTCCCGAGATCGCCGCTGCAAATGATCGTGTTTTTGTCCTTCAGCAGATTCCCTATGTCCTGGAACATGGAATTGGCGTCGTCGAACAGCGTCATGCTGCGGTCTCATTCGGTCCAGAGACATGGGACGCGTTGGGCAGACATACCACGATCAACGGCCAGTTGTTTCCTGTTATTACCGTGACGCAGGGACAGCTAGAACGCTGGCGACTTATTCACAGCGGCGTCCGCGAAGGAATGGGCCTACGTTTGATTGGTATCGACGGGAATGCCAAGGGCAAATCAATTCCGCTCAGTCAGATTGCCTGGGACGGACTGCCAATGGGGAAATCTGTTGACTTGCCAATGGTCGAACTGTTCCCTGGGTATCGAGTCGACGTGTTGGTCAAGTTCCCCCACGAAGGCTTCGACGGGACGTATCTGCTTGAAGATGCGACAATCGAGCCGGCTGTGTCCGTCTTTACTCAAGATGCAAACTTTCATCCAAAGTACATTGCCAAAATTGTCGTCAAAGCCTCGAGAGACGGTGCTTCTCCGATAGATATGCGACTCCCCTCGCCTGAGCAGCTTGCGGAAGTTAAGCAACGCATCGAATTGCTGGACGATCTGGCCAATGTGAACAACGTTGGCACACAAATGGCAACATACAGCATTGACATTGTTTCTGGGGCACCAAAGTTCTCAATCGATGGCCGCTCCTTTAGCCAAGAGCATGTGCGTGGGCTGAAGCTGGGGACCGTCGACGAATGGACACTTAAGTCTATTAATGGTGCTGGAGACGTAGACCATCCGTTTCACATCCATGTCAATCCGTTTCAGATCACGCAAGTCATTGATGACGAAGGGCATTTACATCCCGAGATGCTAGGTTGGCGGGACACTCTATTGCTGCGTGATAGTTGGACCTACAAAGTTCGGATGAAGTATCAACGCTATACCGGCACTTTTGTGCAACATTGCCACATCCTTGACCACGAAGATCAAGGAATGATGGAGTTGGTTGAAATTTATGACCCCGATGGTCCGGCTGGGCGGCCTCCCCAACCACTGCTGGCTAGTGAAGTCGCGGCTCCAATCGAACTGCAAGACCACACTGGTCAAAAAGTCTCCTGGGATTACTCCATATCGCCTACCCTCGCATTGTTATTTCGAGGAAACGAATGCCTTCATTGCCAAGAGCAGTTAAAGGTGTTCTCCCGAAGATCGAAAGCGTTGAGGGATGCCGGGTTGCGGCTTGTTGCCATCAGCACTGACAACGTGGAAGAACTGGGAAGACAGGTCGAATCTTTGGAAAATGCTGATTCATTCGTGTTCCTTTCTGATACGTCAGGTAAAGCGGCCCAGTCGTTTGGATGCGCTGGCGACTCAAGCCACGGGACATTCCTGATCAACAGGGATGGAACAATCCGTTGGCAGGATCTTGGGAATTTGCCATTCACAGATGTCGCAGCCATTCTGAAAAAAGCCGGAGATCTGAAGAATGATCGCTAGAGCCAACATTTTTCACTGCCTATTGCTTGTGCTTTCATTGGTTTCCATCGCCTCGGCGGAAGAAAATCCTCTGTGGACTGCACTTAAGAGTGTTCCAGCGCAACCATCAAGAAACGACGGCGAGAGTGAACTGGCCTACAGCGAGCGAGTCAATTCACTGCGGCACTCAGCGTTGATTAGATACATTGCGGGAACCGATGAGCAAGGCGGGCTTCTGTCCGATCATCTGGACAATAACATCCTCACGATGGAATCTCATCGCGTGCTGAAGGATGGTGTACTTTTATCTGGGCAGCAGCAACTGATGGTACACAACATCGTGTTAAAGCTGGGTGATGGCCTAAAGCCCACGATTGTGGTTGCCGCCCACTTGGACAAGGTTGTTGCTGCCGGCACCGGAGTGATCGATGACTGGTCTGGATGCATTATGATTTTGAACGCATGCCGGTCACTTGCTGAGCAGGCTGATGAGTTGAATCACAACTTTGTATTTGTTTGTTTTGCTTATGAGGAAAATAACCTCTGGGGCTCGCAGACATTCGTCAACGATTTGAAGTTCGGAGACTCCTTGCTTACTCCAATGCTTGGCGGGCTGCAAAACATCAAAGGGATGGTCAACTTGGAGTGCCTAGGCGTTTCCGGTCTCTATGGATGGAAAGAGGGCTCAACGGAGTCATTGGCTATTGAGGCGAAGAGCGTCGCGAACCTAGTGGGGCTTGATTTTGAAAACCGCCCAATTGGCCTGCCCGTGGGTGCGGACTCAGTGCCCTTCTTCTTCGAGGGAATTCCTTCGATCACCATTGACAGTCTAAAGGCCCCAGCATTTCCCGGAGATACCAATCACGATTTTGGCAAGATTCATTCATCAGAAGACAAGCCAAGCAACATGAGCGAGGCGAAATATCTAGCCACTTTGGAATTCGTCACCGCATATCTAAGGCGTCTGGATCAGTCGCTTAGCTCAGCAGGCTTCCAAGCGGGCTACCAGCAATTGCGAACCGCACATCCAACCAAGGAAAGGAATCCACTGGTCAAGTATGTCTCCTTTGGGCACGAACTGCACAAGCAGATGGATCATTCGCATAGCTTTGTCGTGCCTGCTGAATCACCGAGCACTCAACGTACCGTCGGTGCTGCCGTTCGAATTGCAGAAGGCGCGGTTGCACTTCGGGATGACGCGGGATGGGTCATCCTAACATTAAGAGACGGCAAAGCACGTCAAACTAGATTAGACGACATCTCCACATCTCAATCCGGAACAAATGTTTTCCCTTAGTTACTAGAACTTTTGCAACTCCCGAGGAGCTCAAAATGGCAAGTCGCACTTGGTTGGTTTTGCCGCTATTACTATTGTTTCCTTGCTACTTGTTCGCACAGTGCTGTGGGAATTCTGAGGAGGAACCGAAAGCGGTCGACATTACTGCACTCAATCCGGATGACCTTTACACTATTTACCGCCAAACTCTGCGGAAGTTTGAACATCCGAACGGAAAGATGTATTACATCGCTCAGGGTGATCTGTTGTTGGACGAAGAGCGATTGAAAGCGTACACCTTGGAGTACTACCGTTTGGCACAGACCTACACGGAGGTAAAAGAATCCGCCCAGAAAACTGGTGCCAAACAAATGGACGTGGCCATCGCTGACTCAGCGATTAAGGGCACCGCTGTAGCAGCTAATGAGGCCATCGCTGAATCGGCAGATGAGATTGAAGAAGTCATCGAACGAAAACTTCGTGACAAACTCGTTGTCAATCTACTACCAAACGGCCAAGAGGATTTGTGGCCTCGTGATTCTGACAACAATATGGTCAGTCCGCTGCGGTTCTGCGTTTTAAAGAATGCGTTTGCCTCCAATGCGAACTACAATACGGCTGTCGCCGATATACTGGCGATCACCGGGGCAGCAAAACCTGACGGTACGACAACGGAACCGACGCCGAACGAAGAACCGTGGAGCGCCATCTGCGGAGTAGCATTCGAGTATGTTCACACGTTGGACGAAACGCAACTTTCCGATTTGCCGTCTGACGGTAGCCCTCCTCCGAGTGTCGACTTTACTGTGCGCCCAACGAATGAAACGGGGTTTGTTGCCGCAGCGTTTTTCCCCAGTTACCCCGCGTCGGAGCGCCACGTTCTTCTCGGTCCGTCCTATTTTGCGCTTACGCATGACCCTACAGGCGTCAACGGTATCAACCGTACGGGCGTGATGCGTCACGAAATCGGGCACGTGCTCGGATGGAGACACGAACACATCCGTCCAGGTAGCCCATTCGCATGTCCCAACGAAAATTTGGCGACTGCTAAACCGCTGGGAACGTACGACCCGCACTCGGTGATGCACTATTTTTGCGGTGGAAAAGGGACTCGACATCTGCAGTTTTCAGCCGACGACAAAAAGTGGTCGCGTGATCGTTACGGGGATCCTTTCGTTCCGGCAGTCAGTGCAAACACAACCAACAATTCGAAGAAGGCGGGTTTCATCGGCTCCACTGTCGAAGCGACAGCAACGAACGTACTGGTAGAAGAAAAAGTCAAGCGATATCGAGCAAATCAGTACTTTATGGCGAGAAAACTGGCGCAACCGGGAAGAGGCCGGAAAGCCATTTATGGCGAAGATAACCGTCGAGATTTTTATCAACTTCGCGATCCCAAAGAAGTTCGCTGGGTCTCGAACACTTGCCTATTGACCTCAAAATCAAGGCTGACGAAGACAGGCGGTTCCTACAGCATGCTTTTGGAGGACTACACCCAAAATGGTTATCCGCCGTGCTCAGGAAGCAACGTCAAGTTTCGCAATCAAAAACTGGGTGGTTGGTGTAGCGGCTTTTTGGTTGCGAAGAATAAAGTTGCAACCGCAGGTCACTGCGTGCCTCTAGGAAGTGACCTCGAAGCACAAAACACAGCATTCGTTTTTGGGTTCCATGCGGTCAATGAAACGCATACGCCGTCGACGTTCTCCGAGGATCAAGTCTACACCGGCAAGAGAGTCGTCGGCCACATGAATTCGGATGATGGCGACTATGCGATCATCGAGTTGGACCGTGATGTGCAGTTTGAAGGTGCCGTACCATTTTCGTTTGACTTTTCACCCCAAAGCGGCCAATTGCTTACGCTTGTTGGCTATCCATCCGGGCTTCCGTCAAAAGTCTCGGGCGGAGACCAGACAAAAATCTATAACGCGAGCTTTCCCAATGTGCTACAAACCAACGTTGATTCGTTTGCTGGGAATTCCGGATCCGTCGTGGTGAACTCGAAATCTGGAAAATGCGTCGGCATTCTAGTTAGCGGCAATCCTGACTACGGCATCATAAACGGAGCCACCGGCGTCTGCTTTTACGAGCGACGATTCGAAGACAATGAGGCCGGAGAATACGTCACAAGAGCATCGCTTTTTAGATCCTTTCTTGAATCTGATGCTGATGCTGATGCTGAATCTGATGCTGAATCTGATGCTGAATCTGATGCTGAATCTGATGCTGATGCTGATGCTGATGCTGATGCTGATGCTGATGCTGATGCTGATGCTGAATACGGAGCTAAACGTGAGGCACCGACGAAATGAAAATTTTGATTCTTTTGATCGCTTGCATGGTGGTCTCACAGACCAACATCGCTGTCGGACAAAATCAGCGAGATGTGGTGAATCCCGAGGTTTTTCGCCAACGGGTTGCTGAACTACGTCGAGCTCAGGCAAAATTTCCGCAGCTGCCAGTCAATGTGCAGGATGTGCCTGTTAGCCCTGATGGCACGGTTCATTTGCCCGACCTCAAGAACAACTTGCAAACTCCAGAAGTGACCGTTCGTCCCAACGTGTCGCTAAAACGGGTCACAGAAGCTTTGGGCGGGAAGGTGCTGCTATCTGGACGTATCAGTGATCAGAAACTAACAGTCCAAGAAGTCGCACCCGCTGCAACAAAGGCTTGGCGTTTGGAGCGGGACTATTTTGACACGGTCAAGGATCGTCCTCTATTTGAGGCATACCAAGACTTCGACAAGTCGGTAGCCGATTTCTCGAGTGTGTCTTTGGCCACGAGTTCAGGGCTTGAGTCCCGAGAAGATCTCCAGGAAAACTATCAGAAACTGCTGGAAGCGCTCGCTGAACGTCGCCCCCTCGCAAGATCCGACGAGCAAATCAAGTCGCTTTGCAGGCAGTGGTCTGGGTTAAAGGAACTGGGAAAAGCGATTTATGGCAGTGCGCTTCCCAGCAACTACCGTCCGCACGTCTACGAGCAAATACTCAAAAACGCGGAGTCTTCAGTAGCTCTGGTATTGAAAGGCACTCATGAACCGCATGGGAGCGGAGTCCTTATCGGGGACAATCTTGTATTGACTTGTTTTCACGTCTACGAAAAAGATCCCAATCCAACACAGTGGAAAGCCTGGTTTGATTTCACCAAGTCGGAACCGCGTAACATTCCACTCGATGAGTACGACGTGACTAAGGAGATTTTTCGGGGAAAGGCTCATCCAACGACATCGCAAGTACTTGATTTTGTCCTTCTTGAATTAGCCAAGAAGGACGGCAAGCCAGCCGGCGATCATCATCGAAAAGCGAAACTCGCTTCCACTTCTCCCAAGCTCGATGAAGCTATCGTTGTCATTGGTTACCCCGATCGGGCACAACGTACCATTTCTGACCACGCATTTGTGCGTTTTCCTTTTCGCGTTTCTGAGCAAGACATGCAAATGGTTCGGATGAATGTTTGCACAGAGTTTTCTCAACTTCCTGCCGACTGGGCAAATTTCTTCAAACAGTTTTCAGAGAGCTACCTTCCAACGGAGTCCGGCACCGCAAACACGGAAGCCACCTACTTCCATCTATTCAGAATCGCTAACGCGAACGATGAACAGATCAGCGCGCGGCCTACCATCGGAGCAGACTGCGATACGTTTTACGGCAGTTCCGGTTCGGGCGTGCATCGAAGGATTCACGAGGGCATCGTGGGCATCCTGCGTGCTGGCGAAGATGACAATAGTGGATCAATCTACACCGCCGGTTGGCAGCGACATGAAGAAATACTTCCAATTACAGAAATCATCGCACAGCTAGACGAGCAACTTGATGGATGGAAAGCAACTTACGGAGTCCAAATTGTTGAATGAACGCCATCGCCACTTGCGGGAAACAGTTTAGTCGACACGATCCCGTTTCATTGAGAAATATGAGTTTTGTGATGTCCAGGCGACTTTGCGCTCGCCTCCAAATCGTGCGTTTCTGTTTTACGTCGGGACGCTGCTGTTCACTGGCACGCAACTGTTTTTTGTGTGCATGTCCCAAACGACGGGGCCTGTCAGGAAATCTGTGTTTGACAGCCAGCAAATGCTGCCGCCTAGCCCGGATCATTCACGACCGTTTGGATTTCGGATTTTTGTTGGGGAGCGAGCCAGGAACACAGTCGAATTAGCCTGTGTCGCCTCTTGGGCACGGACCGCCCCCTTTCCCCCAATAACTCGACTCTTTCTGATGGGGCAGACTTACGCGCTGCTGACGTCGGGGCGACAGTAGTCGGCGAGCTTTTCCGCGACGCGCCTCAGATGGCCTATCCACGGCCAACTCGATGAGATTTGCACGCGCACACGTCGCGTGCGAACGATCACTCGGCAGGCGATCGTCTTCAACGAAACGCGGGCCGCAGAGGGCAAGTCCAGCTTGGGGTGAGACGTGCTCCCGCTCGCAACCAAATCGGATTGTCGGTTCGTCATGAAAGGTGCAGTTTACACGCGGAGCGACCAGTTCGTCGCTTGCGATGGACGATGTTTTACTCATCATGAAGCCCCGAATGATGGTCAATCAACTGCTGGTATTCTGAGTACGAGAATAAAACTTCCTCGTATTGAATTCCGTCTTGGGTGGGCATATCGTCGTGAACTCCGGGCCAACAGACCGTAGGTTCGACAAAATCTGCTGGAATAACAATGGACTGACATCCAAAGTCAAACAGAATTCGAGGCGTCCCGTTACAGAAGTAGTCACGCCAGAAATGCAACTCCTGTCGATATGCGATGTTGTAGATTTTCGACTTCCGGCTCGTCGCCTTCTTTCCAGTTCGTTTCGGCGGAAGGACTTCCTCTCCGTCTTTCGTGAACCGACGTTCTGGCCGGACCGAGAGGCACCAACTTGAGTCACCCATCTTTTCGAAGCGGAGGCTGACCGCTAAGTGCTCCCAATAACCTCTGCCTTCACCCGTCTTCTTAGATTTCGGTTCCCACGCGACGCTGAGCGAGGAACGACGCCCCGTAAGTGTTTTGTATTTGACGGTCTTCTTGCCGCCGTCCTCCTCGGGCTCGAAATAGTACCGCTTATGATCCTTGTCCCACTGCAGTCCCTTGCGACCCGTCATCTTATTGAGTGACCGGTTCAGCAGATCGACGTACCATCAAAGCTGATCCGGATGTGCCCACCAGACAGAGAACGCGTCAGCTCCTGTTACATCACTTTGGTCAACCAGGTCGGCAAACGGCGAATCACTCGATTCAAGATCGCAAAACGTCATCAACCGCTTTTCGCGAATAATAAATGGTGTCATGCACCCCACACCTCTTTGCTTTATCAGCCCTGTAGAGACAGCTCGTTGACATACTTCCCGACCGTTTCACGGTTGACGCCGAGAACACGGGCGATGTGTCGATTGGAATGACCACTGCGGTGAAGTGCGGCGATTGCTTGAATATTGGCCATTGAAAGATGGTTTGCCATGCTGGGTACCTCCAGCACGCATGGTGCTTGAAGATTTCCAATCGCATAATCGCTCCTGATCTGCGGTGGCCGGTTTTCACCCACAAATCAACGGCCGGTTTCGCCCGCGAACTGACAGTGATTGCCTGGCTCAAACGCACTGCGAAAGCGGTCTTCCACCGAAAGTTGCCGGTCAACCCAACGCTCGTGATCGCGACGCATTTGAACCAGTCGGTCGACCGAATATTTGTTCTCCTGGCGATCAATGATTGTGTGGTGTTCCGTGCATAGGACGATCAGATTCTCGTAACCACGGTGTTTTGAAAGCAGTGCGAAGGCATCCCTTCGGGCCAAATTGCGGGTATACCAACTTCGCTTGCACTGCCAGACGCTTCTGACAACAGGACATCGCCCGGGTGAAGTTCAAAAGTCTCCCGCTCTTCCGGAGTGAATTCCATCTCTAACGTGTTCGCGAGATCGAGCCCGCTCCATGTGATGTTGCCAGCACGAACGTATGGAGTAGGGTATTTATCACTTCGCTTTCCTGGTGAGCGTTGCCGGCCTAATTGCACCTAGCCCGCTTCGCCGACTCGAACCTGTTCCCAGCGAGATGGCGATTTAAAGAGTAACGCTTCGTAGCGCTGGTGTCTTCGATGAACTGTTTGAACGATTCGATTTTCGTTCTGGCTCTGTCGAGTGCTTCTTGAGAGTAGCCAGACGTGATCAGTTCGTCTTTGCCGATGCGGTCAATCGTCTGCTCGTTTGCCAGTTTGATGTCGAGTAACAGATCTCGTAGTTTGGGATCGTAGAACGGACGCACGGCATCACGGATCAGCGACTGTTCGGCGGCGTCGAGTTGTTCTTCGGTCGGCTCCGCGCCGGCCGGAAGTGTCTCGGCGGCTTTGGCATGAACGTCGTCGGCGTTGGTCGACTTCATCAAGTCCGCGATCAGCGTCGACAATTCTTTGCCATGAGCGTGCGCTTTGACATCGTCGAGTTGTTCGCTAGACATTTCGTGTGCGAGGCGGGACAGCTTGCCCGCCAGAGCCGAGACCGCCTCGGGATCGGTGCCGCCGGCTTTGATGTGATCGAAGACTTGCTTCAGACTCTTTGTGGGTTGGCGATCGACGGGACCGCGTTCGCTCTTGCATTGCTTGCAGGCACCGACGGCATCGACGATGACAAAACGGCTTTTCGTCAACGGCTTGAGCGGCATGCCTTGTTCGTCTTCTCCGGCTGGCGTCGTTTTAGCCAGTTCGTCGGGTGAGATGACGCGAACCCCGCGGCCCTTCATCTGTTCGAAGTAGTTGCCGCTGCGGACACTGCGCATGAAGAATACAATCTCGACCGGCTTGACGTCGGTACCGGTGGCGATCATGTCGACAGTAACGGCGATCCGCGGGTTGAATGAGTTTCGGAAAGCGGTCAGGACTTCTTCACCGGTCTTGCCTTTTGTTTTGATGTATTTGACTTCTTCGCGTTCGGTACCGTCTGGGGCAGTCACTTTCACAGTGGTCCGCAACCGACCGGTGCGGTACGTGATCTTCTGGCAGAAGTCATTGCCGCGTCCAAATTCTTGACGGACGATCTCGACAATATCGTCGGCGTGCGAGTCGTCTTTGGCAAAGATGATCGTCTTTGGGTCTTCAGTTCGACCAGGAAAGATCTCGGTGAACAGTTTGTCGCGGAAGGCTTGGACGACGGTGCGAATCTGGTCGACCGCAACAACGGCCTTGTCGAGTGCATTTCCCCTGTAGACCAAGTCGTCATCAAGCTGGGCTTGTCGCTCGCGACGCGTCTTGCGGCTGCGTTTTCCGACGTAGTAGCCAGCATTGACGTTTGAACCGCCGGCTGTGATCTTTGTATTGATTTCGTAAACGTCGTAGGGCACGTTTACACGGTCGGCGACGGCTTCTTCATGCGTATATTCCATTACCAAGTTTTGATAGAAGAACGCGATCGTTTGCTTGCTGGGCGTTGCGGTCAGTCCGATGGTGAATGCGTCGAAGTATTTCATCACGTCGCCCCAAACGCTATAGATCGAGCGGTGACACTCGTCGACGATGATTACATCGAAGAATTCCGGCGGGACGGCCGCGTTGTAGCTGACCGGCACCGGTGGTTTGTTGAACGGCGGCGGGCTTTCGTAGCTGGATTGCTCCTCGTCGTCTTCTTCAACTTCGGGACCGCCCGTCAACGTGGAATACAGACGCTGGACGGTGATGATGATGACGTTGTTGACAGGGGCGAACTGACTCTTTTTCGAATGGTCGATGTTGAACAGTTTGTCGAACGTCTGTGATTCGCCCGGGGGCTGAAAAGACTGAAGCTCCTTCAATGTTTGCAGACCAAGGTTTTTGCGATCAACCAAAAAGCAAATCCGTCGGGCGTGACCATACCAGACCAGACGGTAGGCGATGTTGGCGGCGGTGAAACTTAGAGAAAAGGGGAAGGGGGGTTTAAGGTTTTACGCCTGGATGGAAAAGCCGAGTCAACACAGCGCTCACGAAGGACGAGCTGGACGCCGTCCGACTCTGCACCACGCGCGGACGCCCCTTTGGTTCTCAAGAGTGGATCGAAGAAACCTGCGAACGAAATGGCATTTGGTTCACAATCCGACCACGAGGCCGGCCAAGGAAGAAGCCAAAAACAGAAGCAATCCAACCGCCACCGCACTGACAAGACGCACATTTAACCCCCTTCCCCTTTTCTAATTTTCCCCTTTTCTAATTTGGGGGCCAAGGTCGTCTTGTCCTGGCGGGCGTCGCTGAAGCTTTCACTGGCGGCATCGAAGAAACGAAGGAAGATTTCCTCTACCGAAGAGTCTGTGATGAATTCCGAGCAAGAGCCAGCGAGTCGCAATCGTCGTCAGTTTCTTCATGCAGCGATGGTCAGCAGTGTTTCTTGCGCCGCGTTGTCTGCGTCAGGCAAAGCGGATGAAACCCGTTCGCGAAAAAAAATCACGAAGAAGGGCATCTGCGGGCGCGGCAGCAAATGCGAGTTGGTGGACGCGGGATGGTATTACAACTGGACGCCTGGACCGACGCCTGGAGAGTTTGATGCCGAATTTGTTCCCATGGTGAAGGGGGGCATCAACGCAACCCAAAAGACGTTCGAGAAACTCGAGAAACTTAAGCAATCCCACGGCGTGACGCATCTGTTGGGGCTGAACGAACCCGACAGCCCCAAGCAAGGGAACTTGTCGGTTGAGAAAGCGGTCAAGCTGTGGCCAAAATTGATGGACACTGAGTTGCGACTTGGCAGCCCCGCAGTCACCGACAACGCCAAAGGACGTGCTTGGTTTGATGCATTTGCGGCCCAGGTTGTCGCAAAACGATTGCGGGTCGATTTCCTTTGTGTCCATCGCTATCCGAATCTGCGCGAGCGAAACGCTGCAATTCAGTTCCTGCGATCGCTCGAGCAGCTGTTCCAGAAGTACCGACTGCCGATTTGGATCACCGAGTTTGCAGGATTAAACTTCGGAAGCAAAGACCGCCACATGACTGCCGTTGACAATTTGATGTTCATGCAATGGGTGCTGCCAAAACTGGAACAACTACCCTACATCGAACGGTACGCTTGGTTTTCAGGTGACATTGCAACGCTGTATCAAGGCAAGCAGAAGGAGACCTTAAACGCATTGGGACGTTGCTACCGTCAATATTGAGCCCGCCAAGTTGAGTCCAGCAACGTGGTCGGCATTTCTCCTTTTCTTCTCTCTGAATGGCACTTATCCTTTTCTACGGATCGATGACTACAATTCGATCTTGGTGAAACTCAAAACGAGTTCCGATCCGATTACGAAAGAGCACTTAGGACGCAGAGAATATGACCAGACTCCCATCGAACCCCCATCGCAAAGTTGGCGTCTCCGCGTCATGGATCTCTCCCGTCATCTCGCGAAGGCTGCTCCCGTTGCTCGCTGTTTTGCTCGGTCTTGTCCTCGCCGCGACCAGTCATCCACTGTTCGCCGAAAAACCACAGATTCAAACGTTACAGTTGGCGGGTGTCTTTGGCGACAACATGGTGCTGCAGCGTGAGACCGACGCGGCGATCTGGGGTAAAGCGGCGGCGAATGCCCAGGTTTCGATCACGCCCTCTTGGAATGGAAACGCAAGCCTCGCGACCGCGGATTCGCAGGGGCGTTGGCAGACCACACTCCCTACGCCCGCCGCTGGTGGTCCGTATGAGATTCAAATCGAATCGGGTGAACAAGCGGTGACACTCGAAAATGTCTTGGTCGGCGAGGTGTGGATTTGTTCGGGGCAATCCAACATGCAGTGGAAGATGCGCGGGTTTGGGCCGGATGAATTCAAAGAGGATGTCGCCAAAGCCAACTATCCCAACATTCGCTTCTGTGATGTGCCGCAGAATCTTGCCTTCAAAGAACAGCAGGATGTCCAAACCAAGTGGTCGGTTTGCAATCCCTCGACGGCATACAACTTTAGCGCTGTCGCCTATTTCTTTGGTTCACGATTGCATCAAGAACTGGATGTACCAATCGGTTTGGTTTCCACTAACTGGGGTGGATCCTCCGCTGAAGCATGGACAAGTGAAGAAACGTTGCAAGCGGAATTCCCAGAGTTTGCTGAAACGCTGGCAAGTTATCCGGGATTGATCGAAGAGATCGGCGAACTGCAATCACGGAGCCAAAAAAAGCCCAAGGGGATCAATCACCGGCTGCCCTCGGTGCTATACAACAGCATGATCAAACCACTGACTCCCTACGCAATCCGCGGCGTGATTTGGTATCAGGGCGAATCGAATGTCGAACGGCCCTATCAATACCGAAAACTGTTTCCCGCGATGATTCGTGATTGGCGGGACCAATGGGGCACCGGTGACTTTCCCTTTTACTTTGTTCAAATTGCTCCGTTCAGCTATAAAACCAGTCCGTACCCTGCGGCGCTATTGCGTGAAGCTCAATCGATGGCGTTGTCGGTCCCCAATACAGGAATGGCGGTAACGATGGATATTGGTAACGAGAGCAATATTCACCCGAAACCTAAAAAGCCGGTGGGCGAGCGATTAGCGCGATTAGCACTCCGCCGAACCTACGGAAAATCGGACCTCGTCGATTCAGGGCCCGAGTATCAATCGATGAAAATCGAAGGCGACAAAATTCGGTTGTCCTTTGATCATGTCGGCTCGGGGCTGGTCAGCCGCGACGGCGAAGAGCTGAGCCATTTTGCCATCGCCGGTGAGGACCAAAACTTTGTTCCCGCCAAAGCGACGATCGATGGGGACACGATCGTCGTTCACAGTGAACAGGTCGCTGCTCCGGTGGCAGTGCGATTCGGTTGGGGCAACGCGGACGCGCCCAATCTGAGCAATCAAGAAGGACTTCCGGCATCGTCCTTCCGAACCGACGATTGGACGGTTCCCAGCCAACAATAAAAAAGTCGCGAGCCGCGATTGATGCCGAGCCAACCATCTCGCTATTTGACGGGTGCACCGATCTCGTCGAGCGTGGCGGTGAAAGTGGGACGATAAAAATAGGCGTCTTTGATTTGCGATCCTGGGTCGGTGAAATTAATCGCGGGGGCTCGCCAGACTTCATGTCCGCCACGGGACATCCATATTTCTCGCGTCGTGAATCTCGCGACCATGTAGGTCCAAACCAGACGGCCAGCCGATTTACGCGTTTCGATCAATAGAAACGCCTCGGGGTCCGTTCCGGCGGAGGAGACGAATGTGAATAACGCACCGTCGATGACGTCACCCGACTCCGCAGCGGCGCTAACACGTGCGAGTGGTTGGGACAGCATCCTCAATTCCTGTTCCACCGCTTCGGTCGTAACCTGCATTCCCAGTTTGAACGAACGCGCCAGACTTCGCATTTGAACCAATCTTAGCGTCGCGTTGGCAGCGGGCTGCGGGGCATCCGGAATCAAACGGGCAACCCCTGTGTCGTCAGAGATCTTCCAAGTGACTGCGTCGTCGAGTTGAACCTCATTGAGCGATGCGTCGGAGAGGGAATGGAATTCTTGGAAAAACTCGAAAGTTGATTCATCGACGTGGTGAGAGCCAATACAGCCGACCATCTGAATCCGACCTTTCCCGGTCCACACAAATACATCGCCCGACCAACCGCCAAGACTGGTCCAGGTGAAAACCGGCTTCGGCTCGACCTTTAGCACAGTGGAATTGTCTTCTGCGAGTACGAATCGCAACTCACGCGACTGTTTCCGATAAGCAGTTTGCAACCGTGTTAAGACCGCGCCATCACGTTCATTCGTAACCACGTTTATGGTTGACGATGACGGCGTCGACTGTTGAGCGAAGCAATCAGATGCCATCGCAAGCCATAGTCCGATGCCAACGATCGTTGGCTTTTTCCATCGCGGATCATTAAATATAGACTTCATCCTTACTCTGCTCCGCAAAAAGGGTGGGATTAAGGTACAAGACAAAGAGCCCCGATCGCCGCGTCAGCTACTTCTGAGAGTTAGATTGGGGAGACGATTGCGGTATCATCCGCAGCAATTGCTCGACTTGACGCAAGGTTTTTTGCGTTTCGGGGTCGGAGAGGCTCTTCAAGATCTCGCTCGTCGAATTAAGTGATGCCGGCAGCGATGCGACCGCCTTGAGCAAATCGTTGCTGGCTGGCGTCGCCTCATGGAGACTTTGGACAATGCCGATTCGCAGTTTTTCTGCGGTGGCTCGGTCAATTTTGATGGTGGTGCTTCCTTCGCCACGCACGAAGCGGTCGTTACCGAGATTCAACTCATAAGAGCCACTCAAGTGCAGTTGGATAGGCTCGTCATTCCCTTTTTTGACTTGCCTAGCGAGTCGGTCTGGTCCGTTTCGTGACGACCGTTTGCGTCGCCGTTCAGTTGACACCCCATGTTCGGAAGCACTGCGGGCAAGCCGGCGAGCTTTACGATCTTTTCGAACGCTCCCATTATCCGAAATTGTCACTGTCGGTTCAAACTCCGACGTGACCTGTGGCTGCTCAGCAGAACCTGTTCTAAGGCCCATCGTCAAAACCGCTGCCAGGATTAGCCACATTCCATTCGCGGCACGACTGCCCAAAGGATTTGTGTAACCAAGTCGATCAATGCGTTTAGAAGGGATCATGGTATGGCAATTCTTGTCGGATGTTTTTGAAGATTCTGCAACGGATTGTATCCGATTCGGTGGCGTTGCATCGGCACTGAAAGGCGGGGGAATCCAAACAGCAGTCCCGATAGGCGAGCGGTCGATCGAGGAACCCGGTCGATGGGAATGAAGCGAACTGAACGACGGATGCGGCATCGACGGATGCGTCAGAGTGGATGGCTACCAGGGTTGATCCTCCCCCAATTCCGCCGCGTCAGTCACTTTAGGGGGTTCTTTTTGCGTAGTTCGCGTCAGCAGATATGGACAGCGAAGTGACGTGGTCTGTCGTCATTTATGTCACTGGTGAAATCGCAACCGCCGAAAATGTAAGGCAGGGAAAGCCTACTTGCAATATTTCACGGATTGAAATGTCTAGAACCCCATCGTTTGTGTTCGCCTTCGTTTGCCTGGTTGCTACAACATTGAGTCATCGTGCCCATGCTCAGTGGTATGCGGATGTCGATAGCGGAGCGATGTTTATTAATGCACCTGACTTCCGGTTCTTTGCCAGACGAGGTGAAACATCTCCCTATGAGCGAATTGAAAGTATCACCACCGACGATGGTGAAGACTTCGCTGCATTTGTGGGGGGCAAGGCGGGCTGGATCTTTGATGGATCGCTGCTAGGCACCGGGAATATGCGGCTCGAATTCTCGGGCTTTTATGCTGGGTTCGATGATGACACCGCTGTCACCTTTTCCGACCCCGGCCCCGGTGTACGTTATGGGTTCGTCGCACTCGATAACACGTCGGGGTTTGGAACGGTTGATCCTGCATCAGACTACAGTGTCATGCACACCACCACGTCGCGCGAAATCGACTTCGGTGGCTACGATCTGTTGTTGCATCAAGATTTTCGTTTGGATGAAAACCATATGTGGACTCTGTACGGAGGACCTTCGCTGCAACATCTGTATCAAGGTTTTATGACCACGATCTCCTACCCAATGGACGCCAGCCACTCGGGGGCGACGCTCAATGAATCGTTGGACACGGACTATGTCGGTGGAAAGGTAGGCATTAGCGGACGACGGAAACTCAATTCGCGGTGGAGTCTGTTCCTGGATGGCAACACGGGAATCTATCATGCCCGAACTCGCTATGACGGTCGATTTGTTCATGCCAGGTCGACTCCCCCTCACGACGATCGCATTGGGCTGACGCGGCACGATAACGCTGTTTCGACGCAAGCAAGGCTTGAACTGACGCGTCAAATGAACGATTCCGTCTTCGTCAGTTTGACGTCCAACGTCCAGCACCTGGATTACGCCGGGCAGATGGATTACGGAACTCGCGTCGATACAGTCCCCGACGGATCAACGCTGTCCATCGACAGCGATGAATTGCTCAGTGCCACGCTTGGACTGCGGCTGACGATCTTCCGCTAACCGCGACGACGATCCGTCATCGCCTGTCGCTGAACCGAAAATCATGGTGCAAGCTCTGTGTTGGCAACTCCAGCCGTGCCCGGATGGAACAGGTTGTTAGAGAAGCGGAGCCCTTTGGGCATGTTTTCTCCTTGCGCAATGATGACTGCGTACTGAAAGCGAGCAGGCCCGATGCAGTCGACTATGTTGCCCTGAATAATCACATTCGTGAGTGGCGGATCGTCGGCTTGTTGGCCGCTGTCAAACTTCAACGGAGATCGTTCGTTGCCCCAGATCCAATGGGCGTCGCCGTGACCAAAGTCGGAGATGATGTTGTTGGCGATGATCGATCCGCCGTCCGTGTTTGACGCGTTCGCTGCCGCGCCTGACATCAAGCCAATAGCCCATAAACTGTTTCGTGTGAATTGATTTCCGATGATCATCACGTTACGCGACCCATGCATCGCCTTCATACCTACGAACGAGTTGACGATGACATTATTGGCCACCGTCACATGGTCACAGTGCAAGTCGATTCCCTGAGCTGCGTTTTCAATATGGTTGTTAATGATGCGAGTTAGATCGCTCGTTTCGGGCGAGGTCACAATGATTCCCGATCCTTGTTGCCAGTTGTCGGTGTAACCAGCATCCCACATTGTCTGGTTGACGATTATTCCTTTCTGTTTGTTCTTGCGAACGAAGTCGCCTAGGTGATGTTTCGCTTGGATCTCTCGAGTCGGCACGAGGTTTTCTTCGATGACCCGGTTGGATTCGATCAGGGTGCCAACACTCTGTGAAACGCTGATGCCTGTGCCATCGGTGCAGTTGAAGGCGTAACCCCAGTCAGCCGACGCAGTACGGTCATCGACTGTGATACGCATGTAATTCTTGATCAGGCAATGAGAGATGCGGCTGTCGATGCAATCCCGAAGCGTGATCGCTGCGGAACGTGTGCGATTGTCGATCACCCTTACGTTCTCGATGACGAGGTCACGACAATCGATCGCTATAATCCCCTCGTTATTGGTCTCCCGGTTTCCTTCGCTTCGCGTCACAGTCAGGTCGCGAATTTCAGCACCCTCGGCGTTTTCGATTTCAATCACCGGTTGATTCGCTTGCGTCTGAATAATTCGTCCCGGGCCAAACAAGCCGGATCCAGCACCACGAACACGCAGTTTTTCTGAAATGTGATAATCGCCTGGTGGCACGAAAACTAACCGGCCCCGATTAGCGTCCAGGGCTGCCTGAATCGTTTCATAGTCCGCGACTGAAAATCGATTGTCCGCAGTAGCCACGCTGCTGAACAGACTCATTAACAGTGCGAGAGTAGCGGATCCGCGGGATGTTGCCCGAGGCGAAGCGTCATTCATTCTTGAAAAATTCATTAGTTCAATAGCTTGGTATCAACCAACCACTCACACATCCGCTGCGGCCAATCGCCGGCGGCGGTGGTGGATCCGGGACGGAATCCGAAGCCGTGACCGGCGCTACTGTAGACGTGCATTTCACAAGGCACATCGGCTGCCTTGTATTGCAAGTACACTTTGGCCATCCCGATCGAGATGTCATCGCGATCATGAAAGCCAAACGCGATGAAGGCGGGCGGCATACCGGGCTTGACCGTGAACGTGCTTGATTTGCCTGGGTAGATCAGCCCATGGAAATCGGGGCGACTGCTGACTCGTTCGACCGGGTCGTCGCTTTTTGGATTGCCGTCTTCGGGGTTCATCGCCGAATACGCCGCCAATTCGCCTCCGGCCGAAAAGCCAACGATGCCAATGCGATCCGGATTGATCTTCCACGCTTCCGCGTTGGCCCGCACTGTGCGGATGGCCCGGCGTGTGTCATCCATCGCATGCCCTTCTAAGGTGTAATGCGAATCGGGTTCGCGGCAGAGTCGGTATCGCAGCACAAACGCCGCAATGCCATGCTTCGCAAACCATTCCGCCAGTGCATCGCCCTCGTGCCCCAAGCAAAGCTTTTGGTGGCCACCGCCGGGGGCAATCAAAATCGCCGTGCCGGTTGCCTGCCCCGCGGCGGGCAAGTAGGGCGTGATCGAAGGGTGATGCACATTGCTGACATTGCTCCCGTCCAACGTTTCGGGTTCATGCATCCGCTCGACCGATCCAGGAGCACCGTCAGCCCAAAGCGGAATTTTGGCGGGCGAATCGGTCGCAAAGCAAGGAACTGTATAGAGAATCGAAAGGCACAGGGCCAAGCAAATCATTCGATAACGTGTCATATCGCGAAGTAAACTCCAGAAGGTTTGAATTTCCTGGTCATTGTAACCGTTTCCCGTAGGCCAGATCGTAGGCCGGATCGCAGCGGAGCGGAGATCCGGGGATCGCGGCAGCAACGAATTCACCATCATATTCGCTTCAGCCGGATCTGCGTCGCTTAGGGCGACTTGATCCGGCCTACCAAAGCGGCGAATCCATTGGACTATACTTGGCGTTTCAAAATTCCTTTATGTTGCTGAGCTCTATTTTGATGACGTCCAATTTGATTTCCTGTTTTCGCAGGCCGCTGCAGGTCGTTGCTTTTTCGGTGCTGTGTTTACTGTGCTGTGGCACCGGTAACGCTGCGGTCAACGTGCGTGACTTTGGCGCCAAAGGGGATGCGGTGGCGGACGACACCGAAGCGATTCGGGCCGCCTTGGCTGCTTCGCCGCATGTCCATTTTCCCGCGGGCGTTTATGTGATCAGTGACGGAATCGATCTGCCTCGCAGCGCTCGATTGACCGGTGATGGTTCGCCGGCACTTGGCTCGTTTCCGCTGCGTGATGACAAAGAGTATTTTGTCGACGGAAAACGACACCTGCTGCCGGGGACGACGTTGTTGTTTCGCGGTACCGCCAACCGATCGATCCAAACCCTCCGTCGCGATCGGTTCAATTCGTTGCGTTATGCACTGAAAACGCAGCCGCAGTCGAGCTTTTCAATCCAGCAGTTGGCGATTGCACTGGATATGACCGTGATCGATGCGATGGGCCGACGAACGACGCCCGCCACCGATCAACGTTCGGATTGTGACGTAGGGCTGCTGATCGACGATTCCTACGCGGGCACGGTTCGTGATGTCCAAGTCTTTGGACACTGGGCCAAAGCAGGGTTGAGTATCGTCTCGCGAGGGCTGGGCGATAATCCGGACTACAACGCGTTTTGGAATTCGTCGTTTATGGGCGACGTGGGCGTAGCATTGCTCGGTTCGGACCACGAAGATGGGCCGGGTTTATCGGGAACTCAGTTTCATGGGTGCCGACTATTCGCAAGCGATCATCACGATCGGGGCTCGCAGCACTTTGGTACCGCGGCGCTCTATATCGATGGCCGAACCGCCGGGAAGCGAGCGGATTTGAACGGACATTCGTTCTTTGGCGGCTGCATTCGCACCTACAACGACGATGCCGTGGTTCTGGACCACGCTTCGAATCTGTCGTTTCACGGCGTCGTGTTTGAATTGCCGACGTGGAAGGGACGTGGTGATTCACCGAGGCACCAAACGGGCCGAATCGTGGGGACCGCGAACACACGCGATGTCTACTTGTTTGGTTGCCGGATGCACGACATCGGTCTGGACTCGCTTGCCGGGGGGATGCTTGATGGCGTCGTGATTGCGATACCGGATCGGTTTGGTGCCGCTTCGCTGAATCGATCCGGTCACACCGTGCGATTGTTTACCACGCCGAAAAAGGGAGCCGTGATTCAGTTGACCGACGAAGGAGACACGACCAACAGTGGCCGCATCTTGAGTGAAACAGGAGGAGCACCGTAGCAGCATTGGCTTTTTTTGTTGCACGGTGGCTTACGGCCTGTGACCAGTGGCAATTGATAATTCTAGCGGTGCGGCGTAAGCCGAGGCCGCTAAAACTTTAGTATTGACGTCGGATATTAGGTGAGAGTTTTTCTTCCGGTCCATACTGCAGTTACCTCTCCAACGTCGATGTCACAATGCTTCCTGTTCCGCGGGGGCAGCCGCTTTCCAGCCCGCGTTGCTAGGGCTTTTTCGCATCCCAGATGTGCGAGTCGTTCAGCAGTTCGTGGTAGTTTGCTTTAAGCCGTTTGCTTAGCTCGTCAAGTTTTTCGGGCATCGATGCGGACAGATCGTTGCTCTCGTCGACATCGTTGGTAATCCGGAAAATCTGGAAATCGGATAACTCTGCCGCTTTGACTTCCGCCTCATTCTCGGTGGTCACATTGGTGTACTTGCTGATATTCAGCTTTGCCAATACTTTCCATTCGCCATCGCGCATCGCGACTCGCCGTTCATTTAGCGCGTTGTAATAAATCCACAGCAGTGGTTTCGGGCGGTCAGGAGCTTCGTTTTTCAGTGCGGGCAGGAAATTGGTCCCATCTAGCATCAGGTTCGCCGGAGGCGTTGTTCCGGCGAGCTGGCAAAACGTCGGAAAAAAGTCCAGCGAAGAAACCGGATGATGGACGACTTGGTCTTCCTTGATCCGATCCGGCCAGCGCATGATTCCCGCGACTCGAAAGCCTGCATCGGTGGTCCACAGCTTCATGCCGCGAAGTGGTGTCGCTCGGCCATAGGAGCGACTCGCTCGGCGATAGCGATTGAGAGTTTCGGGACCATTGTCGGCTGTGAAGACGACCAGGGTGTTCGAGTCGACGTCCAAGTCCTTTAGCGCGGTCATCAAGCGGCCGACCGCCACATCCACATTGGCCACGTTGGCAAAGTATTGGGCTTCGTCTTCATTTTGAGCTGCTTCGCTATATTGCTCGACGAGTTTTTTGGGCGAGGCAACTGGTTCGTGAGGCTCGTGAAAGGCGACATACATAAAGAAAGGTTGCTCGGGTGCCTCGGCTTGCTGGTTCTTCAGCCAATTGACGGCTTCGTCGACCACGATTTGGCAGCTGTATCCCTCCAGCGGACCGACCGGCTCGCCGTTGCGGACAAAGTTTTGTGGATTCTCATGCGACGGGCTGGCATTGTTCTGCGTGCCAAACCAATGATCAAAACCAGCACTGTCGGGTTGAGGTTGCTGTGGTGAGTTGAACTTTCCGTTGCAGTGCCATTTACCCGACATGCAAGTTGCATATCCAACCTGTTTCAGTAGTTGCGGGATCGTGACCTCACTAGACCGCATGTAAACATCACGCCCCCCCGGGATGAAATCGTAGACGCCGGCACGATTGGGACTGCGACCGGTCAACAATCCGACTCGCGAGGGCGAACAGACCGGTGCCGCGGAATAGAAGTTGGTGAACCGGACGCCTTCTTCTGCCATGCGGTTCAAGTGAGGCGTCTTGATATGAGGATGACCGTAGCACTCGAGATCGCCGTAGCCGAGATCGTCGCATAAGACCACGACGATATTTGGCTTATCCGATGCCCGAAGCTCTGGAATACCCAGACAGACGGAGAACAGGGCGATGCCAACAATCGTTGTCGTGGACCATCTCGGTGTGGGCGATTTTATCATGATTACTGCTACGTTTTTAAGATGATTATTAATTCGTTTGGGCGGGGTGGTTACGGTGGAAACGAAGAACGAGTGAGGAACTTGTTATCCTATTGGCCTACGAAAACTTAACGAGTCGATCGGACCAGCATGTCACCACCATCGGGATGTAAAGGGAGACGGACCGAAAGAATCAGCTTCGATTACGGCGATCACGACTCTGCCACTCGGGTTTGCCAAGCCCGTGCATTCCGCCTTGCTCGTCTTCTTGGGCGGTGACGCCGAGGACGATATCAAAATTCACGGCCAACTCACCGATCGTAGAATCCGCAAGCGGCTTGAAGTCGCCTAAAACCGTTTCACGAGATTTCGGATCGATGCGGCGAAGGATGCCGTCGCGTTCATTCCCGGGGTGTCCCTTGACGTATAGCTGCGTCGTCAAGATTCGTTGGCCGCTCTTGCTGATCCCAAAGTGAATGTGGGGCGTTCGCCCTGGATACGGAACCGGTTTAATCGTGCGGAAGTAGTACTGGCCTTTGGAATCGGTCAAGAATCGACCATAGCCTTGAAAGTTCTTATCTTGATTCACACGGTTTGTTGTGTCGTTTGTGTTGATGTAAACCGCGTTGTTATCGACTTGCCAAATTTCGACAAAGGCGTTGCGTACCGGATTGCCCTTGGCGTCCAGAACACGCCCGGTCAGATGCGTGATCTCACCTACCGCCGGAGTGATCGAATCATTGATCACCAGCAGGTCGTTGTCGGTATCGAGCGGCATCTGGTTAGGATAGAACGGCCCCTCGGTCTGTCGCGGAGTCTCGATCAATTCGGCGAAAACGCCTGGAGCTGAGAAAGCGGTCGCTCCCAGTGCGATTCCGCCTCGAAGAAGCGTTCGTCGACCGATGAAAGGGTTTTGTTGGCTCATGGTATTTTCTCGACCTGCGTTCAAGTGCGGGGGGCGTGAGACTTTGTATCCTACACCGATCAAACCCGTGGCGGGGCAGGCGGTTCCGCACTGATTCCTAGTAAATTCGACGTCTAGGTCGATTGGAAATCTGCGGAAGACGCGTTTCGCCGCTTTTTCGCGTCGCCACCGTGGTCCGGCTGCGGCCCGTTCCGGCTTGAGTGCGAGATGCTTTTCGCAGTCGTTGCTAGTTCTTATTTCGCGTCAGACGATCGATCAAATAGTCTTGGACCGTCCGATGTTTGGCATCGGGGACTCCAGGGTAATACAACTCGCTTTCGACGTTTTTGGATTGCAGATGTTCATGCAATTTTAATCCAAAGTTGGATGTGTGCGTTGGGTCTCCTTGTTTCTTCCCGATCGCCGGCGTGTTGCTGTAAAACAAGTAAGCCGGTGGATCGTCGCTGGACACCAATGCGTAGGGCGAATACTCGGCGATCCAATCCGCAATCCGATCGCGTTGAGCGAGAAATGCATCGAAATCCAATTGGAACTCTTTTGGTCCCGGTTTGAAAATTCCAAAGGTGTGGCTGCCGTAGTTACTATTGGGCGTCCACTGTTTCATCTGCACCGGATCCAATGTCGTTTGCGGGCGAATCGTCGCGGTACAGAACAAGCGTGTCGATTGTCGGGCCACCGGATCTTGGCTATTGGGGTCCGCCATGTCGTCGTGAAAAGCAAGCCACAGACTGGTGCAACCGCCTGCAGATCCGCCGCTGGCCGCGATCCGCTGCGGATCGAAATTCCATTGGCTCGCTTGAGTACGAACATATTGCAACGCGCGTGCCGCGTCTTCAAGCGGCGCTTTGACGGGCGGCTCGATGCCTGCCGCCACAGCGTCTTGAATATAGCGATACTGGATCGACACCACCGAGATTTTGTGTTCGAGCAAGATCGATAACATGCTCATCAAATTCTTGTCTTGCGGATCACCTCCTTTCCATCCACCCCCATGGATATAAAAGACCAACGGAGTGGGCGAATCCGATTCTGCTTTCCAAAAATAGAGTTTTTGTTTGGGATGCTCGCCGTAACGCACGTTAGCTAATGTCGGCTCCGGCGCATTGGTGGTTGATTGAGCTTGTGTCATTGCATTGCACGCGAGCAGAAAGGTTGTCACGGCAGCGAGCGAGCGGAGTGGGGAAATCATGTTTTGAGGCCTCAATTAGAAGTTTATGGACTGCATCGGAGCCGCGGTTTCAATGTCTTGAACGTCTTGAATCGCATGAGAATTGACGGATCGTCAATCCTCAACGCTAGCTGCAATGGGGACGTTGTCATTAGCTAATTGCGACTGCGCGGTGATGAATTGCGACATGCCTGGTTTGTGTCACCCGTTCTGGACTCGTCGCCCAGATAGCCGCCGGATCGGTCCCATCCTCCGCCGTTTGGCGAAATGGAATATGTTTTCGATTGAGGGTCCCGCACCCCGTGATAGCTCTTGCTGGTGCTCCCTACTATGCTGAGTTTACGTGAGACACGTTTTGTTTGTTAGGGATCATGGTGCTGATGTATCTGGCTCGAGGGTATTTATTGACATTCGCTGCGTTTGGCGTGATTGCGTTGATCATGGGGTGGTGGCTCGCTTCGAGGAACTCGCGTGGTGAAGCGGATGCGGAGGAATTGCGTCTCAATCGACTCTCGATTTCGGCACTGGAACACCGTTTGGCAACGATTGACGAGCAACTTTTGTCGCTCGCCCAGCCGAGTATGCGAACGGGAGTGGGAG
>TARA_R110002073_G_scaffold89852_7_pt1 | contig 37083 bp, 28 predicted proteins | sample TARA_R110002073 | Tara Oceans TARA_R110002073 (sample SAMEA4397174) | marine metagenome | biome: Polar Biome; feature: [DCM] deep chlorophyll maximum layer (ENVO:01000326); material: water (ENVO:00002006), including particulate matter (ENVO:01000060) such as... | depth 40 m | reverse complement strand
AAGTTTCAGGAGGATTGCACGGAGTTGGTGTAAGTTGTGTAAACGCATTATCAGAACACTTAACTGCTACAGTACATAAAGAAGGAAAGGTTTGGCAGCAAGAATATTCTAAAGGAAAAACACTATACCCAGTTAAAACAATTGGAGAAACTGATTTTACTGGAACAATTGTAACCTTTACTCCAGATAAATCAATCTTTACCCAAAGTACAGAATATAGCTACGATACGTTAGCTACACGTTTGCGTGAATTATCTTATCTAAACAAAGGAATCACTATTACGTTAACTGATAATCGCTCTACAGATGACGAAGGAAATCACATCACAGAAACGTTTAATTCTACTAGAGGTTTACCTGAATTTATTGAATATTTAGATTCAACTCGTGAGCAATTAACTGCAAACGTAATTTCTATGGAAGGAGAAAAAAATGGAATTCCAGTTGAAGTTGCCATGGTATACAATACCTCGTATGCAGAAAATTTACATTCATATGTAAACAACATTAATACGCATGAAGGAGGAACACACTTATCTGGTTTTAGAAGAGGATTAACGGGAACTTTAAAAAAGTATGCTGACAATTCTGGTTTACTTAAAAATGTAAAGTTTGAAATTGCTGGTGATGACTTTAGAGAAGGTTTAACAGCAATTATATCTGTAAAAGTTGCAGAGCCACAATTTGAAGGACAAACAAAAACTAAGCTAGGAAACAGGGAAGTAACTTCTGCAGTTTCTCAAGCGGTTTCTGAAATGCTAACAGATTATTTAGAAGAAAACCCGAACGACGCTAAAATCATTGTTCAAAAGGTAATATTGGCAGCTACTGCTCGTCATGCAGCACGTAAAGCACGAGAAATGGTGCAACGTAAAACTGTGATGAGTATTGGTGGTTTACCTGGTAAATTATCAGATTGTTCCGAAACAGATCCTTCTATTTGCGAAATTTTCTTAGTTGAGGGAGATTCGGCAGGTGGAACAGCAAAACAAGGTCGTGATCGTAATTTTCAAGCAATTTTACCTTTAAGAGGGAAAATCTTAAATGTTGAAAAAGCAATGCAACACAAGGTTTTTGAAAATGAAGAAATCAAAAACATGTTTACTGCATTAGGAGTAAGTATTGGAACTGAAGAAGACCCAAGAGCTTTAAATCTATCTAAATTGCGTTATCACAAAGTAGTTATTATGTGTGATGCCGATGTAGATGGATCACATATCGCGACTTTAATTTTAACCTTCTTCTTTAGATATATGAGAGAAATGGTAGAGCAAGGATTTATTTATATTGCTACACCACCTCTATATTTAGTGAAAAAAGGACAAAAAAGAGAATACGCTTGGGATGACAATCAACGTGATTTGATTGCTCAGAAATTAGGCGGAGGAGTAAATATTCAACGATACAAAGGTCTTGGAGAGATGAATGCTGATCAATTATGGGACACAACCATGAATCCAGAATTTAGAACATTAAGACAAATTACAATCGATAGCATGACTGAAGCAGATAGAGTTTTCTCTATGTTAATGGGAGATGAAGTTCCACCACGTAGAGAATTCATTGAAAAGAATGCTAAATATGCGAATATTGACGCATAAGTAATTTAATATCTAACACATACTTAAATAGCACAATCCTAGTTGGTTGTGCTATTTTTTTTATATTAGCTGTATTAATTGTCCCCAAAAACTGAATAATAACCAAACTTAATAACAACAATCATGAAAAAGTTTCTTCTTGTTTTTGTGGGTGTACTCTCACTAACATTTAATGCCAAAGCTCAAACCGCTAATATTGATGGGCTAGAAGCCATTTTACTTGCTGCGGGTGACGCAGAGAAATTAACTGAAGCCTATATTAACCCAGCGATGACTGGTTTAATCTTCGGAATGAATAGTGGATGGTACCACACTGCTAAAGTTCATAAAACATTTGGATTTGACATTACAATAGGCCTCAACGCTTCTATTGTTCCTGGTAAGGATGAACTCTTTCGTTTTGCAAATTTAGGATTAGCCAACACCACATCTACTTCCGCTACTGGAGCTACTGTTGCAGGACCTAATTCGCTTCAAGCACCCGTTACTTTTAATGGAACAATTCAAGGACAAAACGTATCTGCAACATTTGATATGCCTGGTGGCGCAAAAGACGATTTACCACTAAGTGCTATACCTACACCAGCTGTTCAATTTAATGTTGGACTCCCTTGGAAAATGGAAGCAATGTTACGTTTAGTCCCAGAAGTTGGTTCTGATGATGTAAAAGGAAAACTATTGGGAATCGGACTAAAAAAAGAAATTACTAGCTGGTTTGGACCAATGGAAAAAACACCTTTACATGTTTCTATTTTAGCGGCTTATACTTCTATGACAGTAGATTATGATATCCAGTCAGGTAGTTCTATTGCAGGAACTGGACAAAAAGCTGAGTTCGATTTAAGTGCTTATACTTTTGAAGCGATTGCTTCTCTTAATTTTCCATTCATCAATATTTTTGGTGGAATTGGGTATAGTTCTGGTACTTCTGATTTAAAAATGTCCGGAACCTATAATTTAGAATACAGCACAGGACTTCCAGCTCCAAATGATACAGTCACTGAAAGTGTAGTAAACCCTTTGAATCTTAATTTTGATGGCAGTGGCATTAAAACTACTATTGGAGCAAGAATTAGTTTAGGTTTCTTTAAAATATTTGGAAGCTATACATTGCAAGAATACAACACATTAAGCGCTGGAATTGCTTTAAGTATTAGATAAACAAAACAACTATTTATTATAAAATAAAAAAGACGTCATATGACGTCTTTTTTCATTTTTTCTTAACTTCATTTGTAATTATTTATTCTATTTTTGCAGGACTTATTTTTAACACAATTAAAAACGTAAACATATGAAAGTTACAGTTGTAGGTGCAGGTGCTGTTGGGGCAAGTTGCGCTGAATACATCGCTATTAAAAACTTTGCTTCTGAAGTTGTATTATTAGACATTAAAGAAGGATATGCTGAAGGAAAAGCAATGGACCTTATGCAAACAGCTTCTTTAAATGGTTTTGATACCAAAATTACCGGAAGCACAAATGACTACTCAAAAACTGCTGATTCTAATATCTGTGTGATTACTTCTGGTATTCCAAGAAAACCTGGAATGACTCGTGAAGAGCTAATTGGAATTAATGCTGGGATTGTAAAAACTGTTTCTTCCAACTTAATTGAGCATTCTCCAAACACCATTATCATAGTTGTTTCAAACCCTATGGATACGATGACATATTTGGTGCACAAAACAACTGGATTACCTAGAAACAGAATTATTGGAATGGGTGGTGCTTTAGATTCTGCTCGTTTCAAATACAGATTAGCTGAAGCTTTAGGAGCTCCTATTTCTGATGTTGACGGTATGGTTATCGGAGGACATTCTGACAAAGGAATGGTTCCTTTAACAAGATTAGCTACTCGTAACTCTGTTCCTGTTTCTGAATTTATTTCTGAAGAAAGATTAGAGCAAGTATTACAAGACACCAAAGTTGGTGGAGCTACGTTAACTGGCCTACTAGGAACTTCTGCATGGTATGCTCCTGGTGCTGCAGTATCAGGGTTGGTTCAAGCCATTGCTTGTGATCAAAAGAAAATTTACCCTTGTTCTACCTTATTAGAAGGGGAATATGGATTGAATGACTTATGCATCGGTGTACCTGTAGTATTAGGTAAAAATGGAATTGAATCGATTGTTTCTATTGCATTGAGTGACGATGAAAAAGCACATATGACAGCCTCTGCTGAAGGTGTTCAAAAAACAAATGGTTTGTTAGAATTATAAAATAGTTCTTACTCCATTAAAATAAAAAAACCAGCCTTTCGGCTGGTTTTTTTATTTGATATATCCTCTACTTTTTAAGATAATCCAGAAATCACACCATCATTATCAATGGTCATACCTTCAGATGCAGGTCTAGCTGGTAATCCAGGCATACGCATCATTTTTCCTAAAATCGGAATGATAAATTGCGCTCCAGCAGCAATTTCTATCTCACGAACCGTAACTTTAAACCCAGTAGGTCTTCCTATTAATTTTTCATCATCTGAAAATGATTTTTGTGTTTTTGCCATACATATAGCAAAGTCACTAAACCCTAAACGATCAATTCTACGAAGGTTTAATTCCGCTTTCTTATCATAAATAACACCATCTGCTCCATAAATTTCTCTAGCAATGGTTTCTATCTTTTCTTTTACTGGACTTTTCCAATCATATAATGGTTTGAATTGAGTTGCTTTGTTTTCAACTACATCAGCGACAGCCTTTGCTAGCTCTTTTGTTCCTTCTCCTCCTTTTGCCCATCCTTCAGAAAGCACAGCATTGACTCCTAAATTTTGACATTTTTCAATGACAAGGTTTACCTCTTCTTCAGAATCGGAAATAAAAGAATTAATCGCCACTACAGGTTCAATATTATATTTTCTAATATTCTCGATATGCTTTTCAAGGTTTTTAAACCCTTCTTCAACTCGCTCTATACTTGGTGTATTATATTCTTCTTTTTGAGCCCCTCCATGGTGACGTAGAGCTCTAATGGTAGCTACTAACACAACACATTTAGGGTTTAACCCTCCAAAAGCAGATTTTATATTCAAGAATTTTTCAGCACCTAAATCAGCTCCAAAACCAGCTTCAGTAACTACATAATTAGATAGAGATAATCCCATTTTGGTAGCTAAAAGAGTGTTTGTTCCCTGTGCTATATTAGCAAAAGGCCCTCCATGAATAATGGCAGGGTTCTCTTCTAATGTCTGTACTAAGTTTGGTTTAATTGCATCCTTTAAAAGAATAGCCATTGCATTTTCTGCTTTTAAATCGCGAGCAAAAACTGGTTTTTTATCAAATGTGAATCCAATAAAAATATCACCCAAGCGCTTTTTCAAATTGTCAAAACTAGTTGCCATACAAAGAATTGCCATCACTTCAGAAGCCGGAGTAATGTTAAATCCATCTTCTCTAGGAACTCCATTTGCGGTACCTCCTAAACCAATAGTTATGTTTCTCAATGCGCGATCATTCATGTCAATTACTCGCTTCCATAAGATGGTTCTTGAATCAATATTTAGATTATTTATTTTGCTTTGAATATTATTATCGATCAAAGCAGACAACAAATTGTTTGCTTTTTCAACAGCATTAAAGTCACCCGTAAAATGTAAATTAATATCTTCCATTGGAACTACCTGCGAGTAACCACCTCCAGCTGCTCCTCCTTTAATTCCAAAAACAGGGCCTAATGAAGGCTCTCTTAAAACCACCGTTGCTTGTTTCCCTATCTTATTTAATCCTTCTGTTAAACCAATAGAAACAGTTGTTTTTCCTTCTCCTGCAGGAGTTGGTGTCAATGCTGTAACTAATACTAAATTGTTTTGTTCAATTTTAGCATCGTCAATTAAATTCAAAGGAAGCTTTGCCTTGTACTTTCCATACATTTCTAAATCGTCTTCTTTGATTCCAATTTTTTTAGCAATTTGAATAATGTGCTTCAACTTTTTTGCTTGTGCAATTTCGATATCTGATAAATGCGCCATGTAATACCTTTTTAGTTTTGTTTGTTTGTTACTTTATACTTAGAAAAGCGAGTAAATATACATAATTTCATTAGGCTAATCTTATTGTAAATATTATATTTGCACGTTTTAAAAAACAAGTCGACTTAAATTAAACGAAGATGCAAAACAAAGGACTTATCAGATTGTTTGCCATCCTTTTTGGATTGGTTAGTTTATACCAATTATCGTTTACTTTCTTTACTAACAAAGTAGAAAGTGACGCAAAGGAATACGCAAAATCTTTAGGTGATGAAAAAAACGTAAGAGAACAAGCTACTTTAGAGAAAAAATACTTAGACAGTGTTGCCAATAAAGAGGTTGTAAACTTAGGTATTACTAGTTACACTTACAGTGACATCAGGGACAAGGAAATGAACTTGGGTCTTGATTTAAAAGGAGGAATCAATGCAATTTTGCAGGTTTCAGTAAAAGAAGTTTTAATAGCGTTGGCTAGCGATTCTAAAAACACCGTTTTTAGACAATCTTTAGATGCTGCTGATAAAGCTCAAAGTAACAGTAATGAAAATTACTTAGACTTGTTCTTTACTGAATTTGAAAGAATTGCTAACGGAACTGTTAAACTAAGTAATCCAGATATTTTTGGGAACAAGACACTCCGTGACAAAATAGACTTCAACAAAACAAATGATGAGGTAAAGCCAATTTTACAAGAAGAAATTAACACTTCTATCAATACTGCTTTTGAAGTATTGCGTAGTAGAATTGACAAGTTTGGAGTTACTCAACCTAATATTCAGAGAATTGGTACTTCAGGAAGAATTCAAATTGAATTGCCTGGGGCTAAAGATATAGATCGTGTAACGAAATTAATTACAAGCAAAGCTGAATTACAGTTTTGGGAGGTGTTTTCGAACCAAGATACTTACAACTATTTTCTTTCAGCAAATGCTAAAGTAGCCGAACAACTAAAAGATGACACTTTAGAGCAAAAGAAGGATACTACCAAAACCAACAATATTGATGATATTTTAGGGAAAGACAATGATTCTACAAGTATTCAACAAAAAACGTTGTTTACATATTTACTCCCAACGGATCCACAACAAAAAAGTTCTCTAGTAGCTCGAGCAAGAGTACTAGACACAGCTACAGTAAATAAATTATTGTTAGATAAGGAAGTGATCGCTTTACGGCCTGCTACATTAAGGTATGTGAAATTCTTATGGGATTACAAAGCTGTTGCTGGTGTAGATGGATCTGAAATTATCGGATTGTACGCCATCAAATCTAACAGAAATGATGTTGCTCCTATTCAAGGAGATGTAATTACGGATGCTTCTCAGGTGTTTAGTGAACTAAACAATCCTGAAGTTAGTATGGCAATGAACGGAAGAGGTTCTAAGCTTTGGGAAAAAATGACAAGCGATAATATTGGAAACTTTGTAGCTGTTGTTTTAGATGACTATGTATACACTGCTCCTCAGGTGAATCAATCAATTGCTGGTGGTAGAACTTCTATCTCTGGTGGTAGTATGACAGTTGAAGAAGCACAGGATATTTCTACAGTATTAAAAGCTGGTAAATTGCCTGCTGAAGCTAGAATAATACAAGCTGAAGTTGTTGGGCCTTCATTAGGACAAGAATCTATAAATAGATCTACCAATTCATTCTTATTAGCCATTGCTTTGGTTTTAATTTGGATGATAGTGTATTATGGAAGAGCTGGTGCTTTTGCTGATGTAGCTTTGATTGTAAACATTTTATTCCTTTTTGGAGTTTTAGCATCTTTCAACGCTGTATTAACACTTCCTGGAATTGCTGGTATTATCCTTACCATAGGAATGTCGGTAGATGCCAACGTAATTATCTTTGAGAGAATTAAAGAAGGGTTATCTAAGAAAAAAGGACTGAAACAATCTGTTGAAGAAGGTTTTAGTATCAAAGGAGCTTTATCTGCAATTATTGATGCAAATATCACAAGTTTACTAACTGGTGTTATTCTATATGTATTTGGTACAGGTCCAATTAAAGGATTTGCATTGACCTTAATTATTGGTATTGCTACTTCTTTATTTACTGCCATTTTCATTACTCGTATGCTAATTGATGGAGCTACTGAAAAAGGAAAGAATTTAACATTCAACACCAACTTATCAAAAGGTTGGTTCCAAAATATTAACATTGAGTTTTTACGCAAACGTAAAATCGCTTATGTGATCTCTGGAGCTATTATCTTAGGAGGTATTGCATCGATAGCATCTATTGGTTTAAAGCAAGGTGTTGATTTTAAAGGAGGACGTTCTTATGTTGTTCGTTTTGATCAAGCAATGAACGCTACTGAAGTTGCAGGAAGCTTAAAAGATGCTTTCGGAACTGCTCCTGAAGTAAAAACTTATGGAGATGATAATCAATTAAAAATCACAACTGCATTTAGAATTGATGACGAAGGAAATAATGTAGATAATGAAGTTCAAACTGCATTGTTCACAGGATTACAAACCTACTTATCTGAAGGTACTACCTACGAAGACTTCAAACCTGGTTTTGAGAAACAAGGAAACGGAATCATGAGTTCTATCAAAGTAGAACCTACCATTGCAGATGATATCAAAACATCAGCAATCTATGCGGTATTTGGTTCTCTTTTAGTAGTGTTCTTATATATCTTATTACGATTTAGAAAAGTTTCCTTTAGTTTAGGTGCGGTAATCGCTGTATTCCATGATGTACTAATTGTACTTGGAATCTTCTCAATCTTATACAAATTCATGCCATTTGATATGGAAATCGGGCAATCATTTATTGCGGCAATTCTAACCGTCGTCGGTTATTCGCTGAATGATACCGTGGTTATCTTTGATAGAATTAGAGAATTTACAGGACTTCATACTAAATGGGCATATTCTGAAGTTGTAGACAAAGCCTTAAGCAGTACCTTAGGAAGAACCATTAATACATCATTAACTACATTGTTAGTAATGTTAGCAATCTTCTTATTTGGTGGAGATTCTATTAAAGGATTTATGTTTGCATTGATTATAGGTGTTATAGTAGGAACCTACTCTTCTCTATTCGTTGCAACTCCAATAATGTATGACACTTCTAAAAAGAAAGAATCTAAAAAGAGTTAATTTTTAGAAATCAAAATATGAGAAACCGTTTTGCGTTACTGAAACAAATTCAGCACAAGCAAAACGGTTTTTCCTTTTCATTGTCAAGTTAATACCTTTACACCATGAGTATCGTTAAACTTCATGACTTACAGTTTACCCCTTTCATTTCAGCAGATGAACTCTCTGAAATTGTCAACTCATTGGTATACCAAGTAAGTAACGATTTAGATAGAGATGAAGTTCCGTTATTCATCGGGATTTTAAATGGTTCGTTTTTATTTGCTTCTGATTTTATCAGAGGGTTTAAAGGGAATTGTGAAGTATCCTTTGTAAAACTGAATTCATACGAAGGAACTGAATCTACAGATATAGTAAATGAACTTATAGGAATAAATGAAGATCTTATTGACAGAACAGTAATTATCTTAGAAGATATTATAGATACGGGTGCTACACTCTCTAAAATCTATGACATCTTTAAAAACAAAAATGTAAAGCAATTAAAAATAGCTACCTTGTTCTTTAAACCTGACGTCTATAAAAAAGAACTTCCTATTGATTATATCGGAAAGAATATTGAAGATAAATTTATTGTCGGATATGGTTTAGATTACAACGGATTGGGTAGGAATCTACCTGCTATTTATCAGCTAACAACAGAGCAATAAGCATGAAACGAGCATTAATAAATTTTAAAAATAAATTCTCAAAGGAGAATGTTTAAAGTTTTTAATGTGAGAACGGAGTGGTTGCACACGTTCTCAATTTTATAATTAAATTATTATGAATAATTACTAAAAATTAAACGTGTGAAAAACATTGTATTATTTGGCCCTCCAGGCGCGGGTAAAGGAACACAGGCAACCTTACTTAAAGAGAAATATCAATTAGTTCATATTTCAACCGGAGATGTTTTTAGATATAATATTAAGAATGAAACAGATTTAGGTGTATTAGCTAAAACCTTTATGGATAAAGGAGATTTAGTTCCAGATGAAGTTACTATTAATATGTTAGAAGCTGAAGTAGATAAAAATGCTGATGCGAATGGATTTATCTTCGATGGTTTTCCTAGAACCGAATCTCAAGCAGAAGCTTTGGATATCTTTTTAGAGAAAAAAGGAGAAAAAATTAATGGAATGGTTGCTTTGGAAGTTTCTGAAGATTTATTAGTTGGACGTCTGTTAGAAAGAGGAAAAACGAGCGGTCGTTCTGATGATACTGATGAAAGTAAAATTAGAAATCGTTTTAATGAATACAATACAAAAACAGCTATTTTAAAGGATTTTTACGAAGCAAAAGGAAACTACTTCGGCGTAAATGGCGTAGGCTCTGTTGAAGAGGTTACAGTTCGTTTATCTGAAGTTTTTGACAAATTATAAATATCTCAGTTTATACGTTAAATCGTTTATTTGTTTATCATAATACACGAACAGGCTATTAAACAAATCAACATATAAACATCAAATTATGACTGAAGGAAATTTTGTTGACTATATAAAAGTATATGCTTCCTCTGGTAAAGGTGGTAGAGGTTCTGCTCACCTACACAGAGAAAAGTACATTACCAAAGGAGGTCCTGATGGTGGTGACGGTGGTCGTGGTGGCCATATCATTGTTCGTGGGACTAAAGATATGTGGACATTATTTCACTTGAAGTTCAAAAAACATTTTAGGGCAGAACAAGGTGGTGACGGAAGTAAAAGTAGAAGTACTGGAAAAGACGGGCCCGATATCTATGTTGATGTTCCTTTAGGAACGATTATTAGAGATAGTGAAACCAATGAAATTCTTTTTGAAATTACTGAGAATGGCCAAGAAATAATTCTGCTAGAAGGTGGAAAAGGAGGGCTTGGTAACTGGAATTTTAAATCCTCAACCAATCAGACTCCTCGTTATGCACAACCTGGAATTGACGGATTAGAAGGTTGGTTTCAAATTGAATTAAAGCTTCTCGCTGATGTTGGTTTGGTTGGATTTCCAAATGCAGGTAAATCTACGTTACTTTCTGTAATTACGGCTGCAAAACCTAAAATTGCTGATTATGCTTTTACAACACTAAAACCGAATCTAGGTATTGTACAATATCGAGATTTTCAAAGTTTTGTGGTTGCAGATATTCCAGGAATTATTGAAGGAGCTGCTGAAGGAAAAGGCTTAGGTCATCGTTTCTTACGACACATAGAGCGTAACTCTACCCTACTCTTTTTAATTCCTGCCGACAGTGATGATATTAATAAGGAGTATGAAATCTTATTAAATGAGCTTAAAAAGCACAATCCTGAATTATTAGACAAACAACGGTTGTTGGCTATTTCAAAATCAGACATGCTAGATGATGAATTGAAAGTTGAAATAGAAAAAGAAATGCCGAAAGGAGTCCCTTATTTGTTTATCTCATCTGTTGCCCAAATGGGGTTGAAAGAGCTAAAAGACAAACTCTGGAAAATGCTTAACTAAAAAGAATGCTATGAAAAATTGCCCTACCTGTAAAAAAGAAAATCCAGAAATAGCCATTTTTTGTGAACGCTGTGAGTTTCCTTTTGAAGGGACTGAAAAAGAAAAATCAATTCATATTGGTAAATTTATTTCCAAAAAAGGAGTGAAATATGACAAAGAAGATTCCTTGATAAGGAGTCAAAAAATTCTGGGATTTATAGCAATTCTCGACATCATCTTTTTGATCGTACTTTATAAAATTCTTCCTTTAGGAATAGTTGTTTTCAATTCAATTATCATTAGCATTTTTGTTTTTTGCGCTTTAACAATCAATAAAAGGCCGTTTATTAAGGTTTTAATTCCATTAATTATCATCTCATTGCCAACCATCGCTTTTTTAATTATTGATGCCTCTCTATTTATGACTAAGATCATTATAAATAGCATATACATAGGGGCCTTAGCTTATAGCTTAGTGCTAGTTAAAAAACATGCTGATTTTGTGAAAAATTTTGAAGATTAAGCTATTTTTTTAGCTTTATTAAGATTGGTAACTTATATTCAGATGTTACTGGAATACTTCTTTTAATCGCAGGGAAAATCTTAGGGAGCTCTTCAATACTCTTTTCTAGATATGCTTTAAGTTTAGGGATTTCTTTATATAAATCTTCAGAAGCATCGACAGATTTTAAAACCATCTTACTATTCGCTTGAATCGTAATTGTTACTGTAATTGTTTCATTAACTGTCCTTCTTACTTTGATCTTTTGATTTGCTAAACTCTTTGCGATCTCTCGATGAATGGTATTTCTAAAACAGGCTGTTTTTTGAGTTTTCTCAATAATAGAATCGCAAATTTTAAAAGACGGAGAAACATCTACTTCTTTTATATTTACAATGGTATCTATCTTCTCTTGATTAGGGTTCTTCTTAAAAGAAAAATAATCACAAGAACAAAAGCTTATTAAAATTGATAAAATAATGAGTCTTTTCACCTCTATGAATTAATACAGCGTGAATTTACTAAAAATCCTTGTCTCAATCCTCTAATTTCTCACCTCGTAAGAAATAATCTTTTTTTATCTCTTTCATTCTACGCTTTACAAAAGCCGTTAACTCTGGATCCATCCTTTCAAATTGAGAGAAATATTGACTGTAGTGCTCATAAGCTTTCTTTTTCTCTTTATAATAATCATCAGAAGTTTGAGCCAATTGAAATAAAGCTTTGTGATTTCCTCTATTCTCTTTATAAGCTATCCCAAACATTACAATTGCCTCTTTTGGTTTCTTTAATTTTAAGTTCGCATGACCAATACCATAATATTCTTCATCTCTTTTATCTGGCACTTTACCAATAAATGTTGCCATCCTGTAATTCAATTGTGCTTTTTTATAATTCTCTAATTTCATTTCTATATGCCCCAAATAGGTATAGGTTTTGAAATTCTTCTTGTCCAATTTTTTTGAAGTTTCAAAATACTCTTTTGCCTTTTCATATTCTCCAATATTATAATACGTTCTTCCGAACATATTTATGACAAATATCTGATTAGGGGTTAAGCTATCTAATTTCTTTAAAGTTTCAAGTGTTTTATTATATCTCTTTTGTAGGTAAGATTGATTAACCACCAACTTATTTAGGTTGATATGATAAGGCTCCAGCTCCAACCCTCTATTCAGAAATATATTTGTAGAGTCAGTATCTTTTAACTTAAAGTAACTATTTGCTAATTGATAGATAGATTTAACATGCGTTGAATCGGTTTCAAAAGCTTCCAAAAAACTATCAATCATTTTATTTCGTTCATTTACCATGGCAAATGCTATCGCCTTTTGATACGAATAATTTGCATTGGATTTGTCCACCATATACAATTCTTCAAATGTTTTAAGAGCCTGCTTAACCCTCCTTTTTGATAAATATAATTTTCCTAACTGATACTTTACTAATAAATTTTGAGGATCATCTTTAACAATGTCCTCATAGATCTCAATTGCTTTATTGTAGTTTTTTGTTTTTTGATAGGCCTTTGCAATGAGTACTTTCGTTTTATAATCGTCTTTTATTTCTAGAGCTTTCTCATAATAAACAATGGCTTGTTTTGTTTTATCTAACTGATAATATACAGAGGCAATTGTAGCATTTTTTCGTAGTGAGTTATCGAAAGAATTCAATTTATATAACGCGTCCTTGTATCTTCCTTTTAATACAAGACTATCAATCTCTTTATATAGCTGTTCTGTTTGAGAAGCTAAAGAAAATGAAGCAAGCAATAATAGTAGAGCAAAGATCTTTTTCATAGCAGTAAATTTTTTCTAGAGCTAAGATAAAAAATTAATCAGAAATTTTATCAAAGCACCAAGCAACATCTAGAATGATCCATTTCCCATCTAATTTTGCTAAATGAATATATTCTTTCCATCTGGTTTTTGGATACCCTGTTAAAAGAACTGCACTGGCTACCCTATCCATCACCTTAACATCTTTTACCTTATTATATTGATACTTTAAAGGGAACTTTGGATTGGTTTCCATTAATTTTTTTAAATCCTGTTTTGAATAATTAGGGCTTAATTTACCATCAGAATTAACTCCTCTTTTTGACAATCTTTCGTGTAAAAAAACTTCCATTTTATCATAGTCATTGGTAAAGAAGTTTTCTATATACCCTTTTATCACTTTTTCAACTTCTGATGAATCAGAAGTTTTTGAGTTCGTTTGGCCAATACTTACATTGGTTAAAAAAAATAGTGCTACAATTAATAATATTTTTGATTTCATTTTTTTGTTTTTATTCGATATCCAGTCGTATACTAAAAGAATATTTAACCCCTACTGCTTTCCCTCTTTGCCTTCCAGGTTTCATTTTAGGCAATAATTTTATTACTCTTTCTATTTCTTTTTGCAATCTAGCATGTGGCGCTTTTGAAGCTACATCAACAATATTTCCATTTTCATCAATTCTAAACATAATGTACATTCTTTTTCTTCCAGATGATAAGCCAAGATCATTAGGTAAATCTCCATTGAACTTCCTACTATAATGCTTTTGAACTTTCTGACTGAAGCATTTTTTTAATGCCTCATTATTCCCTTTACATCCTGGAAACACAGGAACATTTTCAATAATTGTAAAAGGAACGTCCTCAATTACTTCTTCGGCTTCTTCCACCTCTTCAATCTCTTCTATCTCTACAGCTTCCGTTTCGTCAGTTTCAGTAGATTCAATGATAGTTTCTTCAATCTCTTTTTCATCTTCTACAACTTCAATTTTTTCAGGAGTTGGAGGCGGTGGTGTCTTCGGAATCTCTGGCTCTATACGTTCTGTAATTGGCGGCTCTTCTTCTAAATCTGCATTCATAATCACATCCCCTAAATCTCCAAACTGTCGATCAAATGTCTTTTTTTCAATAGCTACATAGGTTATAAAAAGGGCCAAAACTAAGCCTATTTGCATAAATAGTTTGCTGTAATTTTCTAAGTTTGATTTTGGATTTTTCTTAATTTCCATTTCTAAAGATTTTTAAAATTAGTCACTAGAATCCTGACATTACCTAATTAGATAATGCATATTCATTAATATTTGTTTGGTTAAATTTTTATTTACTCTACATCAATACGCATTGGTAAAGTGTATTTCACTCCTACTGGTTTACCATCTTGCTCTCCAGGAAGCATTTTTGGAAGCATTTTAATAATTCGGATGCACTCCTCTTTTAATTTCTCATGAGGTGCTTTTACTCTTATATCTTTTATTTCTCCTTGTTTATCTATTTTAAAAAGCATAACAATACGCTTCTTACCTGGTTTTAAATCTAATTGCTTAGGTAAATTCCCCTTAAAGTTTACAGCAAAGTGTCTCTGAACATTTTTGTTAAAACAATTTTTACTTCCTTCTTCACAACCTGGAAAAGTAGGAACTTTATCTATGATTGTAAACAGAATATCTTCAATTTCCTTCTTCTCAATCACAGTGTCTCTAGATTTTCGAACATCTATTCTCGTTTCTATAATTGCTATATCTTTAAGTTTATTAATAGCAATTTTCCTTCCTATAATTTCTGGAGCTTCAAGCCTTTTAACAGCTGTTTTCTTCTCTACAATTTCTGGGTCTTCAATTTTTTCAATAGCTGCTTCCTTCTCAAAATGATCGATTATTTCTATCTGATTAGAATCTTTTCTTGTCAACTCCTCTATATCTTTAAGTATCGTATTTTCAAACTTTAGATTATTTGCTTTTGCTGAAGATAAAAATGATGTGTAGAAAATCATAATCATCAACACAGGAATTAATAATAAATACTTTGCTTGTTTTACTTCTTTTGATTTCTTTTTTGTCATCATTATAATTCTTTTTTTAATCAAAGAATGCTTAGAAAACTGATTCACAAATGTGATGTTTTCCACATCAAACAATTCATTGATTAATTTGTTAATATAGGTTTCTTTTGGAATTGACTTTACAACACTTGCGTCTGAAATATATTCATGTATTGTCGCGATTCTTTTTTGATATACATACAGTAAGGGATTAAACCACATGATTACTTTCAATAGCTCAAAAAATAATAAATCATAGGTGTGCTTCTGATTGCTATGGATCAGTTCGTGTTCAATAATTTTTTCTTTATCATTCTCATTAATATCTCCACCCAAGAAAACATAATGTAAGAAAGAAAATGCTTTTTTGGTTCCTGGAAGCACAATTAGCTTATAAGATCCTTTGTCTTCTATTTTATATTTTATAATTAGTTGTAATAACTTGTATAGCTTTACTAGAAAAATTATAAAGAATATAGAGAGTCCAGTCATGAAGAGGATATCTAAATAATCTATCGATTGATATATGCTTGTTTGCTCAATAACCCTTTGCGGCGACAATACAATTTCAGGTAAAAGAAACGTAATTTCTTCAGGAACGACCCTTTGAAATGTTGGTATTTTTATGAGTGGTAACACAAAAGACAATATGGATGTTACTAGTAAATACCATCTGTTCTTTGTGAAAAATGTTTCTTTACTCAAAAAGAAGTCATACATCGTCAAAAACAATGTCTGAAATAAGAGCACTTGAATTACATAATTGATCATTACTTCTCTTTTTTATTGATTTCTTTAAGAATACTCTCAAGCTCAGAAATATCCATTTTATTTTCTTTTACAAAAAAGGAAACCATACTTTGAAATGACCCTTCAAAATACCCATTCATTAACTTATGAAGGCTTTGGTTAGTATACTCTGATTTTTCTATTGTAGGGTAATAAAAATACCCTCTACCTTCTGCTCTATGAGAAACAAATTCTTTGGTCTCTAAAATTCTAATAATTGTAGAAACCGTATTATACGCTGGTTTAGGAGTTGGTAATTTTTCAATAATTTCTTTTACGGAAGCTTCCTTCAAGTCCCACAAAACTTGCATGATTTCTTCTTCTGCCTTTGTCAATTGTCTCTTCATTTCTTCAACTAATTTTTTAGTTCAACTCTACAAACATAACTAAAAAGTTAGTTTAAACTAATTTTTTAGTTGATTTTAACATTTGTAACAAACATTTCATATTTTCGTTGTACTGGTACAACAACCAAACCAATATGGATATTTTGCTTCTTTTTGTCGGATTTTTTATCATGCTCTTAGGCATCATAGGATCATTCTTACCTATACTTCCAGGACCAATTACTGGCTGGGTTGGTTTGCTTATTTTACACTACACTTCTGTTATAGAGGAAGATTGGACTTTTTTAGGAATCACTTTAGGAATTGCAATTCTTATCTGGCTCTTGGATTATATTATCCCTGCTTTGGGAACAAAAAAATATGGAGGAAGTAAGTACGGTATCTATGGAACTACTATTGGTCTTATATGTGGCCTGATTTTTTTGGGGCCTATCGGAATAATTATTGGTCCTTTTGCAGGAGCTTTTTTAGGTGAAATGATTTACGACAGTAAAGATTCAAATAGAGCATTAAAGGCAGCTTTTGGCTCTTTTGTTGGATTCCTTTTTTCAACCGGGCTAAAATTTTTAGTAAGCATTATCTATACAGGAATGTATATTTCTATTGCTTGGGAATACAAATCCAGTTTTTTTTAGGACAAAAAAAAAGCGACCCGTTTCAGGGAAGCTTTCCATTGGTTAACAAAACCACGACACTTTTTACGAAAGTGCCAAAACAACACAACTAATGCTGTTTACAATAAACAGCCCACAAATATACTGGTTTTTTCAATCTCAACAAGTGTTTTTTCTTTTTTTAAGATTCCTTCCTTTTCATCAATTGATTATCTTTGCGCCTTTAAATCACATTAGAAAACAGAATTTAGAATGCAATTATCAGAACAAGAAGTTGTACGTAGAGAAAAACTCGTCAGATTACGTGAAATTGGAATCAATCCTTATCCTGCAGATTTATACCCTGTAGATGCAAATTCAAAACAGGTAAAGGAAAATTTTGAAGAGAGCAAAAAGGTAATCATAGCTGGTAGACTCATGTCTCGTCGTATTCAAGGAAAAGCTTCTTTTGCTGAATTGCAAGATTCTGAAGGAAGGATTCAAGTGTATTTCAATAGAGATGAAATTTGTACAGGTGAAGACAAAACCTTGTATAATGAAGTGTATAAGAAATTATTAGACATTGGAGATTTTGTTGGTGTTGAAGGAGAATTGTTTACCACCAAAGTGGGCGAAAAAAGTGTACGCGTTCAAAACTTTGTTCTTTTAAGCAAAGCATTAAGACCATTGCCTTTACCTAAAACAGATGCTGAAGGTAATAACTTCGATGAATTTAACGATCCTGAATTACGTTATAGACAACGTTATGCAGATTTGGTTGTGAATCCACATGTGAAAGAAGTTTTTATGAAAAGAACAAAACTGTTCAATGCAATGCGTTCTTTCTTTAACGATGCTGGATATTTTGAAGTAGAGACTCCAATTTTACAACCTATTCCTGGAGGAGCAGCAGCTCGTCCTTTTATTACGCATCATAATTCGCTAGACATTCCATTGTATATGAGGATCGCGAATGAGCTATATTTAAAAAGATTGATTGTTGGTGGGTTTGACGGTGTCTATGAGTTTTCTAAAAACTTCCGCAACGAAGGAATGGACAGAACTCACAATCCAGAGTTTACTGCAATGGAAATCTACGTTGCTTACAAAGATTATAACTGGATGATGGATTTCTGTGAGCAGTTACTAGAATATTGTGCTATTGCTGTAAATGGAACTTCCGAAGCAACATTTGGAGAGCATAAAATAGATTTTAAAGCTCCATATGCACGAGTGACCATGGCTGACTCAATTAAGCATTTCACTGGATTTGACATTAATGGAAAGACAGAAGATGAAATTCGGGAAGCAGCAAAATCAATGGGTGTTGATGTAGATGACACCATGGGGAAAGGAAAATTAATCGATGAGATCTTTGGTGAAAAATGTGAAGGAAATTATATTCAACCAACATTTATTACCGACTATCCAAAAGAGATGAGTCCTTTATGTAAAGAGCATAGAGACAACCCCGAATTGACAGAGCGTTTTGAATTAATGGTTTGTGGAAAAGAGGTTGCCAATGCTTATTCAGAATTGAATGATCCTATAGATCAAAGAGAACGTTTCGAAGCACAATTAAAATTAGCTGCGAAAGGAGATGATGAAGCAACCGAATTTATCGATTACGACTTTTTACGTGCATTGGAATATGGAATGCCTCCAACATCAGGTATGGGAATAGGAATGGATCGATTGATTATGTTCTTAACCAACAACCAATCCATACAGGAAGTTTTATTCTTCCCTCAAATGAGACCAGAGAAACAAGCTCCAACTGTAGAATTGAACGAAGATGAAAAAGCACTCTTCGAACTAATTCAAAAAGCAGAAAAAATTGAACTAAACGAGTTAAAAACTCAATCTGGCTTGAGCAATAAAAAATGGGATAAAACTATTAAAGGCTTAACAAAAAACAAATTGGCTTCAGTTTCTAAAACAGATGAAGGGTTGTTTGTAGAGGTTATGTAAGTTTGTTTCTATGGAAAGAATAAAAAGAGAATCAGAATTTAACATGGTAGATTGGTGGAAAAAAGTTTTTATCAATAATTACGCAAATTTCGAAGGAAGAGCAAGAAGATCAGAATATTGGTACTATGCTCTATTTAACTTTATCCTTACAACTGCTGCTTACATTGTTTCTTTTGTATTTATATTTTTTGGAGGTTTTCTTTTATGGTTTTTTATTATCTGTTTTGGTTTGGCTACTATTATTCCTTCTTTAGCTGCTCAAGTGAGAAGGTTACACGACACTAACAAATCTGGATGGTGGATTTTAATTGCCTTTATTCCTTTTGGAGCAATAGTTCTTTTAGTTTTTTATTTTACTGAAGGAGATCGAGGCCCTAACCAATATGGCCCTGACCCAAAAATGGAAAACGAACCAGAAATTGATAATATCGGTAGGAATTATTAGTTATTTCCACTTAATATTACAACCAATGCTAGGTTTTGGGATTCCTTTATAAAGTCTATTGCTTAACATTGTTTCTAACACTCTTCGAATGTCTTTTCCTGAAACTGGAATTCCGTTTCCAGGTCTTGAGTCATCTAATTGTCCGTGGTATATAGATTTTAAATCTCTGTCAAATACATAAAGATCTGGTGTACAAGCGGCATTATAGGCTTTCGCTACCTCCTGAGTTTCATCATACAAATAAGGAAAAGGATAGTGTTCTTTTATCGCTTGCTGTTTCATTTTCTCGGGACTATCCATTGGATACTTCTCAACATCATTACTACTAATCGCAATAAAATTAAATCCTCTTGAGGTATAATCCTTCGCTAATTGCACCAACTCTCTGTTTACATGAATCACAAAAGGACAGTGATTGCAAATAAAAAAGATAACAGTTCCTCTTTCTCCTCTGAGTTCTTTTAAAGACATTGCTTTTTCTGATACCGTATCAAACAATGTGAAATCTGGAGCGATTGTTCCTCTCTCAAAAGGATTAGAAGGTGTTAATGACATAATGAAATTTGTTTCCTCAAAAATACGATGAATATTTCGTTTGTTTCATGTTTTTAAAAACACGAACTTCCCTCGATTAAAAACAGTTTATTTTGATTATGAATCTAAAAAAAATCCATTTCCTATTTCTTTCTATTCTTATCGGATTCGCTGCTTGTCAAAAAAACGAACCCTCAGTTGAATATAATTACGGCACCAAAAGCGATTCTGCTTTGTACTATTTCAATAAAGGTTGGGTTTCCATCATGGATGAAGGTAGATGGATGGATTCTGAAAAATTTTATCGGAAAGCGGTAGAATTTGATCCAAATTTTATCATCGGAAAAAGCTTGGTGGGAAGAATTACTCAAAACCTCCACGAACGCATCGCCATACAAAAAGAGTTAGAAGACAAAATAGTGACACTAGACGAAGATAGCAAGTTGCTTCTTCAGGTATATCTTGCCAGCATACGTTCTATGAATAAAAGTGGGCAAGGACTTGGATCAAACCCTAGCGATTCAAAAAACCGTATTGATTTAAGTGAAAAGAATTTTCGCTCTTTTTTAAAGAAGCATCCTAATGAAGATTATATCAAAGCTGAATATATTGAAGTCTTGCATAGAAAATATGGCGCAAAAACTGCTTTAGATTCAATGTACTTACTCGCAACAGAACGCCAACTAAAACTCCCTTTTTATATTCATTACAACGCGACTATAGAGGCTGAGTTAGGCAACTTTGAAAGAGCCTTACAACTTTCTGACGACCTTAAAAATTCACTCAACAACCCAATGATGCCCAATCAATATCTAATATTAGCTGATATTTATTATCGAATGGATAGTCTTAAACAAGCAAGGTTTATGATTGAGAAAGTAGTTTCTTTAGATCCAAAACATATAATCGGTCAAGGACTTCGGAAAAGCATTTATGCAAAATTAGCCAAGGACAAGAAATAGATCTACAATTTAAACATGAAAAAAGTAATTATTCAAGGAATACTATTTGATGAAAAATCTTCATATCAGAGAGGCCCAGAACTTGCTCCTCCTTTAATCAGAGAAGCATTACATAGTGGTTCTATGAATCTATATACAGAGAATGGCATTTCTGTTGAGTCCTCTATTGATGACAAAGGAGATTTTGAAATTTCTGAATACTTTGACATTGAGAAAATCACAAAAACGCATCTTGATTTAAATTCTAAAATTTTAACTCTTGGTGGCGATCACTCCATTACTTTCCCAATAATTAAAGCACATCACGAAAAATACCCAAAATTAGACATTCTTCATATTGATGCGCATTCTGACCTATATGATAGTTTTGAAGGCGACAAGTATTCACATGCTTGTCCGTTTGCTAGGATTATGGAAAATGGATTTGCTGTTAAATTGGTTCAAGTAGGTATTCGGACATTAAACACCCATCAAGCTGAGCAAGCAAAAAAGTTTGATGTAGACATTTTAGAAATGAAAAATTTAGAGATATCTAAGATTCCTAAATTTAAAAACCCTCTCTACATCACATTAGACATGGATGGTTTTGACCCTGCATATGCTCCAGGTGTTTCTCATCATGAGCCAGGAGGTTTATCTTCTAGACAAGTCATTGAAATCATTCAAAATATAGATACAGAAGTCGTTGGAGCAGATATTGTTGAATACAATCCTACCAGAGATTTTCAGAATATGACGGCTTTTCTAGCGGCAAAAATGATGAAAGAAATTATTGGGAAAATGATTGAATAAATTTTAAGGCTATACTATTCCTTAAACTTCATTGCAAGATGCACTACTTTTTTGGTTTCAAAGAAATCTTTCATAAATTAGTTGTTATCTAATTCTGAATAATTGATTATGAAAAAGTTACTACTTATATCTTTTATATACATAAGCTTAATAAATAATATCTATAGCCAGAAAAATTATAAAAGCGTTAAAGTGGAAAGTTTTAGTAAAAACGTCAACATTCCTGTTATAAAGAAACAAGGAAAAAAAGCTAGCCCAAGAGAAGTTACAATGTCTATGCATATGATAACTTATGAAATAAAATACAAAAAATGGTTAACAGTTGGTAAGTATATTGAAACCTACAAAGGGAAGCGAATCAAAGAATTAATTTTTGACACTGAATTATTGGAAAGTAATCGTTTTAACAAGAGGGATATATCAAAAAAATTAAAGGTTAAAGAAATTATCAACACTTTTAATTCGACAACCAATTTCCTATCGATTTGCTGTGAATTTTATAAAAAGCCTTTTTTTAAGAAAAGTTATAGAGAACAAATTAAAGTTATTAAAACTTTAGAAAACAAAAATACTTCCTTTACCGTTCAAAATGATTTTTATGATTCATTTTCAAATACTTATCTCTCTGATGACTTAAAACAAAAAGGGTTCAGCAAAGAAGCTTCCAATGAATTGAAAGAGATAAAAAAATACATAGATGATAAGTATTTAATCAAGGCCGAGGAAGAACGAATAACAAAATCATTTGAATCATTAAGAAAAGGGTTGAACTCTGAAAATAGTATTTTAAAAAATCGTCTGAGACCTTATATCCCAAACTTATATGGCACGAATAGCCCGAGCGCTCACGTTGACGCTTTTATGAATAATAATGTTACGTTTAGGTTTTTAGATGAAAGTTATCTTTGGGATCCCTATAAGACAACTTCTTTACAGTCTAAACATCATGGGCATTTATTAATACAATATCCTGAAGGAAGTCCTTTCGAAGGAGAAGTTTATTTAGAACAAATTCAACAGAATGACAGAAATGGGTACGAGCGAGTAATGAAAGTATATAAGTCTACTACAAAAAATAAAATCCCATACAACACTTTGGTCACAAATAGCTATCTAAGATTAAAAATCTATGGCTTCGATGGTTCATATAATAATATAACTTCTTATCCAAATGAAAGTGAACTTAAAAATTCCAAAAAAGTCACAGGAACTTATCGACTTGGTTCTAGCGGGGAAGAAGGGTATAAAAATGCAAAATTCTTAAATTACTATTTAAAAAGAGAACTGCCTATCAGAAAACAGGAGTATTACGCTTTTACATCTGGAGCAAAACTTAGAGAACAGAAAAAGAAAGAATTAATAATTACTAACTATGAAAAAGAAAAAAAAGAGTCTATAGAAAAATATGGGTTTTTCTTAGAAACCAAAGACATAGAAAATATCTCTGACCAAAGTATTGATTATCGATTAGAACTCATTTACAAAGGAGAATTTGATAAAAACGGAAGGATGGAAATTAATGGTTATACCACAAAACCTCTGAAAGAGATAGAACTGATTAGTCTAATTTATACTTCTATGTACCAAAACGCAAGACATTGTAACCAAAAAAACTCAAACCATAAAAGAGTACAAATTTATGAAGACGTTTGTATAGAACATGCTGTAACAAAAGAGAATGGACGAGAAGTAAATCGTTCTTGTTCTAAATGGAAAGAGAAACCTACTGGACTATACACTTCAGAAATTGTTTATGCCGCATTCAAAAAGCAAAAGCAGAATACAGCTTCATTGAAAGGATTCTTAAATATTCTAAAAGTTATCTCTAACCCTAAAAAAGCTAATAGAATAACAGAATATGCTGAACTATTAAAAAAAGACATTCGTGAAATTTATAGATTAAATAGTTGTAATAGCAAAGCCTTACAAAGGTTTGAAGAAAATTTGGCTCGATTTATTGCTAAACAAGAACCTATAAAACTAAAATAAGAGCACTACATCAAGCTACCTAACTATAATAATTACTACCCCTTAAACTTCATTGCTAAGTGCACTACTTTTTTAGTTTCAAAAAAATCTTCTGTAAAGTAATCAGGTAAATCATACAATGTTGCTGAAGTATATTTTTGTAGTTCTTCAGACAAATCACCACCTTTTAAATAGAGGATTCCGTTTTTTAACTCGTGCTGTTGCTTCTTATTGATTTTCCCTTTCGTCCAACGAACAAAAGTTTCCATTTGTGCCACAGCTCTACTTACTATAAAATCGTAAGTGCCTTTTAACTCCTCTACTCTACCATGCGTAGCTTTTACATTTTGCAATCCTAGGCCTTCAACCACTTCATTGACTACTTTGATTTTTTTTCCGATACTATCCACCAAATGAAATTGAGTTTCAGGGAATAAAATCGCAAGTGGAATTCCAGGAAATCCTCCTCCAGTTCCAACATCCAATACTTTAGCATTTGGTTTAAACTGAATCACTTTAGCAATCCCTAGAGAATGCAACACATGACGCAAATACAATTCGTCAATATCTTTTCTAGAGACTACATTAATTTTCAAGTTCCAATCTTGGTATAACTCTTGCAACTTAGAAAATTGATCGATTTGGGTATCGGATAAATTTGAAAAGTACTTATGTATAATATCCATGGTTTTCGTATTGTTGGCAAAAGTAAATAATCGTGTTAACAATTACGTTAAAAAAACATCGTTAATACTCAACCAATCACATAAAACCGTACTTTTGTACCTTAATTTTTTTCCATTGATGAAAACAATAAATTTTTCTCGAGTTGACAAGGCTAAGTTCTTTAGAACACTTAACAAGAGAGTGAATACATATTTCAAAGAAAACAACATCAAACGTACTGGTAACTGGAAATTGTATTCCAAAGCAGTTATTATGTTTGCTGTTTTCTTAGTTCCTTTTATTTTAATTTTAACAATAGACATGCCTCAATGGTTAATGGTAGTACTTATGGGTGTTACTGGTATTGGAATGGCTGGAGTTGGAATGAATGTAATGCATGATAGTAACCATGAATCATTTTCAAGCAGAAAATGGGTCAATAAATTAATGGGAAGTAGTATTTATATACTTGCTGGAAATGTATACAACTGGAAAGTACAACACAATGTATTACACCATACTTTTACCAATATAAAAGACCACGATGAAGATATTGATGCTGGAAGAGTCATTCGTTTTTCTCCACATTCTAAATGGTTTAAGATTCATAAACTTCAAAAATATTATTCTATTTTCCTATACGGGCTATTAACAATTAACTGGGCAATCACAACCGATTTCAAACAAATGAGCAGTTATTTGAAACGTAAATTATCTTATGGCGAATTTCCGAACCCTAAAGTAGAATGGACAAAATTGGTGATTTCTAAAATTGCATACTATGCATTATGGATTGTACTTCCTTTATTGGTTTTAGATGTCGCATGGTGGAAAATATTAATTGGTTTCTTTGTTATGCATTATACTGCAGGTATGATTTTAAGTTTGGTCTTTCAATTAGCGCATGTTGTACCTAACACTGAAATGCCTGTTCCTGATAAAGACGGAAATTTAGAGCATACTTGGGCAGTTCATCAATTGTATACTACCTCTAACTTTGCACCTAGCAATTGGATTGTTAATTTTTACACTGGTGGATTAAATCATCAGGTTGAACATCATATGTTTCCACACATTTCTCATGTCCATTATGGGAAATTAGCTAAAATTGTAAAAGAAACGGCTAAGGAATTTAACTTACCGTACAACGAGTATAAAACAACCCGTAAGGCTATCCTTGAACACTTTAGACATCTTGGTAACCTAGGGAAAAACCCACAAACGGCATAAAGAAATGGCGTATCCATTATCTGACAGAATTAACAGCCTTCCAATCTCTCAAACATTGGCAATGGCTGCAAAAGCTAGAGAACTAAAAGCAGCAGGAAAAGATATTATTAGTTTAAGTTTAGGAGAACCTGACTTTAACACTCCAGATTTCATAAAAGATGCTGCCATAGAAGCCATCAATCAAAATTATAACTCATACACTCCTGTAGATGGATATGTAGAGTTAAAAGAGGCTATTTGTACAAAATTTAAGAGAGATAATAATCTTACATATAAACCAAATCAAATTGTGGTTTCCACTGGAGCAAAACAATCTATTGCGAATGTTGCGCAAGTATTGTTAAACCCTGGAGATGAAGTATTATTACCTGCTCCATATTGGGTAAGTTATTCTGCCATTGCAATTTTATGCGAAGCAACATTTACAGAAATACCTTCTTCTATCGATGATGATTTTAAAATCACGCCAGAACAATTAGAAGCTGCCATTACGCCAAAAACAAAAATGGTGTTCTTTAATTCGCCGAACAATCCTAGCGGAACTATTTATACAGAATCTGAGTACAGAGCATTAGCTTCTGTGTTAGAAAAACATCCTCAGATTTACATTCTTTCTGATGAAATCTATGAGCATATCAATTACGGAACAAAACCTTTTAGTTTTGCCGCTATTGAAAGCATGTACGATCGTACCATTACTGTAAACGGTTTAGCAAAAGCTTTTGCTATGACTGGTTGGAGAATTGGATACCTCGGTGCTCCTGAATGGATTGCGAAAGCCTGTACAAAAATGCAAGGTCAAATTACTTCTGGAACCAATTGTATTGCGCAACGTGCTGCTATTACTGCTGTATTAGCACCTATTGAAAAGGTTCAATACATGGTTGATGAATTTAAGTCTCGTAGAGAAATTGTATTACAACTTCTCGGGCAGATTGACGGTTTCAAATTAAACGTTCCTGATGGAGCTTTCTATGTTTTTCCAGACATTTCATCTTTCTTTGGAAAAACCATCAAAGGAAAAACCATCAATAATGCAAACGACTTTTCACTCTTCTTACTCGAAGAAGCAAATGTAGCCACAGTTACTGGAGATGCTTTTGGTGCTCCCAATTGTATACGACTGTCCTATGCTGCTTCTGAAGAACAACTCAGAGAAGCGATTGATAGAATTCAAAAAGTACTTAGCTAGTCTATAGTAAGATTAGTACCAAAGCCACAGTGAAAAGAGAAACTTGAAGAATTGCTGCCGTACGGCTTTGTAATTTTTCGTGTTGACTAAGGAAAGAAGATTTGATGTGTGATAAAGAACTAGATTTCATATCACGGATACTTTGTCTGATTTCTTGTTTGTATGCAGACGTTAAAATTCCTCTTTCGATGACTCGTGGATGGGCTGTTGATTTCATAATATATTGTTTTAAAGTTAATGGTTAATTACACTATATAGACGCCAATCTATAATCTTTGTTACACTCAATCAATCATTTAAGAGTTCTTTAACTAAAAAATAGCTACCTAACAAATTGAACATCAACTTAAGAGACTGATAAACTTTATTAAGCACCTATTCCGAGAAAACCACTTTTTATTTACTATTTTTAGCTTGCTAATTCTAATCGTTAGAACTAGCATTCAATAAAGGGGATTTTATTACTTACTTTTTATAATTCGTTATACCTTAAACTTAATGAGTTTTGACTATTCAAGCATAAACGTGATAGCATCCCAAAATGCAGAAACATTAAATAATTCGAGAGGTGTTACCGACCTTCCGAGTCTACTTTTAGGAATGTTTTTTGGCCTCATGATAGTGATGGCTATTTACAACTTGTTTTTATATTTCTCTTTAAAAGACAAAGCTTATATACTTTATGTTGGAACTACAGTTTTTTCAATTCTAACCACTGTTTCAACAAATGGATTAGGAGACCAATTCTTATGGCCAAATTCACCAGGCTTAGATTCGTACATATACATAACTTTTGCGGGAATTAGCATGTTCTTTTCTAGCCGATTTGCAGCGATATTTTTAAAATTAAATGAGTATAATAAACGACTGGATCAATTCATGTGGGTTATTGCATATCTTAGTTTATTACTAACTGTCCTTAGTCTTTTTCTTACAATTGAACAAATTACTCCTTTTGGTAGATGGTTAGTACTACTCTCCTTCCCTTCTTATATAGCTGTAGCTGTTATTGTCTATAAAAAAGGATTTAAACCAGCAATGTTTTACCTAATTGCCTGGATACCTTATGTATTAGGATTAATGACTAGAACTATGCATGGGGCAGGCTGGTTGCCTTCCAATCAATTGGTCTTATCATCTATAGAAATAGGTGGCGCACTTGAAATTGTATTGCTCTCATTTGCACTGGCTTATAGAATCAAAGAAATGCAGGAAGAAAATGCTTTGATATCAAAACAATTACAAGAATATATTTCTCAAGTAGTTATATTAGAAGAAAAAATACAATCTGTAAATACTAGCGAAGAAAATATTCTTGAGGAAAGAATTGAAGACATAGCTTTAAAGCACGATTTAACAGAAAGAGAAGCAGATGTTTTATTGCAAATATCAAAAGGACTGAACAATAAGCAAATTGCTCAAAAATTATTCATTTCAGTAAATACCGTAAAATATCATTCACGTAATTTATACGAAAAATTAGATATTAATAGGCGAACAGAAATCACTTCAAAATTTTTATTTAATTCATAAACACTTCCTAAAACTACCCAAAAGGGTGGGGAAAAACTATCCTAAACTCCTTAGAATTGCATTGAATTAAACAATCCATGCATAAAAACATTCATAAAAAATCTTTACAATTCACATTGCATGAAAACATCCAACAAATGAATGTTCTTAAAAAATTACTTATTTTCGTCATCACTCCACTATCCCTTTTTATAATTGTATTCGCTTTTAACAATATGTCTATTATGAAATATAGCCTTGTATTAATTCCTATTTTTTTCATAATAATTATTGTCTTTAAAATTTTTAAAATCAAGAAAATCAACTATAAAATACAACAAAAAATCAATCAACTTGAAAGATAAATTACCAATACAACCATTTCAATATTTAACCAAACTAATAATGAAAATACTATCTAAACACTCGCACTTATTTTATGCAATCATATTTTTTGCCTGTGCATTCCAACCTGCTTTTTCTTTTGAAGGTGAAAATCTCAAGAAAAAAAGAACATTAGATAACAATTACGAAATAGTAAGCAGTCCATCAGACAGTTTACAAAAAAGTAAAAAAGGAGGTCCTACTTTAAATGTAACTCAAACTGTAACGCATGTTACTGATGTTAACACCCCTAATGGAAGTGTAATTTTCAATATCACAGGAGGAACGGGTCCGTATACTACCAAGAGAGTCTTATTTAAAGATGGTTTTGGATCTGCTATTGATCAAAATAATTTCACAGCAACCACCACCACAGTTGGCACTAATGGTACAGATCTACAACTAGAAACAGTAGAAGGGGCAAGCTGGAACTCAAGATTTGTTTCTAATACAAAATACAATTCTGTAACAGGACTTACTTTTAGCGGTACTATTTTTATTCCTTATGACGGATATAAAGCAACCATGATTGGATTTCATGACGGCTTAGAAAACTCAGTATCAAGCGTAGCTCACGGAATTTATTTTTTTGACAATGGAACAACTTCTCCTGTGGGTATACAAACAAGAGAAAATGGTAATGCTGTTTATATGTCACCTGCAGACTACACTAATAATGTCGGCTTTGATCCTGGAAGATGGTTTGATTGGAAAGTTAAAATAGAAGACACTAATGTTATCTATTCTGTAAAGCCATCTGAAGATGCTGTTTTTACGAATATTTCTACAATTGCTAGAGTAAGTACTGCAAGCCCTTTAGAAATTGGAGTAAGAGGGACTTCTAATTCTGTGACTCCAAATACCAATTATACACTACATAAAAATTGGGTTTTAACTGATAATGAAATTACTAGCCTAGCAGCTGGTACTCACACCTATTCTATTACTGATGCTAATGGAGATGAAGAAATTGTTACTGTTACTGTTCTTGCGATTCCTTCCGTAACTTCTTCTTCAGCTACTTTAATTACATCAAATAGTGCAACCTTAAATGGGGATGTTACTTCAGATGGTAATTCTACTATTACAGAAAGAGGATTTGTGTATTCATTAACTTCAACAGATTCTAGTCCAACAGTAGCAGAATCGTCAGGTTCAGATGTAACCAAAGTAGTAGTTTCAGGAACCACAGGAAGTTTCAATCAAGCTATTTCTAGTTTAATGGCTAACTCAGGCTATAGTTTTGCATCGTATGCAATTAATGCAGTTGGAACAACAGAAGGGGCGGTACAAACGTTTACAACCTTAAACACAGCACCAACTTTCACTTCAACGGAAGTAACCAGTGTTGATGAAGGGAACACCTACACCTATACAATTACGACCAATGATGCAGACGGAGATAATGTAACTCTTACTGCACCTACAAAGCCTAGTTGGTTAAATTTGGTAAACAATATTTCTGGAGATGTGACCACTTTCGCAGGTTCTGGGAGCTCTGGAAATATGAATGGAAATGGTACCAATGCATCTTTTAATGCTTTAAAAGGGGTTGTCGTAGATCCTTCAGGGAACGTATACGTAGCAGATACAGACAATCGTCTTATTCGTAAAATAACACCCAACGGAGATGTGACCACTTTTGCTGGTTCTGGAGGATACGGAAGTGTAGATGGAAATGGTATTAGTGCTAGTTTTAGTAATCCTTATGGAATCGGAATTGATGCTTCGGGTAACTTATACGTAGCAGAACTTGGAAGTCATAGTATTCGAAAGATTACTCCAAGTGGTGATGTGACCACCTTAGCGGGATCTGGATCTGTTGGTAGTGCTAACGGAAATGGAAACAGTGCTAGTTTTAGTGATCCTCAAGGTGTTGCTATTGATGCTTCTGGAAATGTGTACGTAGCAGATACAAACAATCATAAAATTCGAAAGATTACACCTTCCGGAGATGTAACCACTTATGCGGGTTCAGGAAGTCAAGGAAGCACAGATGCTAATGGAACTAGTGCTAGCTTTAGTTATCCAAGAAACGTGGCTATAGATGCTTCTGGAAACTTATATGTCGTAGACCAATGGAATCATAAAATTCGAAAAATAGCAAACAATGGAGATGTAACTACCTATGCAGGTTCAGGAAGTCAAGGAAGCACAAACGCTAATGGAACTAGTGCCTCGTTTTACTACCCTTATGGAATTGCTATTGATGCTTCAGGAAATTTATACGTCACGGATCAAGGGAATCAAATTGTTCGTAAGATTGCATCCAATGGTGATGTGATTACTTTGGCAGGTTCTGGTGTGGGTGGAAGTATAGATGCCAATGGTACTAGTGCCAGTTTTAATTTCCCTTATGGAATTGCAGTGGATGCTATTGGAAATGTATATGTAGCAGATCAAAATAGTAATAAAGTCCGAAAAATATCCAGTGCATCAAAGCAGTTAACTGGTGATAGTTCAGGGCAAGTAGGGAATCATAATATAGTTTTAACCGCCAATGATGGCAATGGAGGAACAGTTAATCAGAGTTTTACAGTAACGGTTAATGATATTACTGCGCCAGAAGATCCAATGGTAACAGCCCCAACTTCAGCAGTGACTATAAATGCAGCTACTGGAACAGTTAGTGGAACTCATACAGAAAATGGAGTTACAGTACATGCTTATTTAGATGCTAACAATGATGGTACTGCAGACAATACAACCTCGTTAGGAAGTTCAATAGTAAGTGGTAATACATGGAGTTTTAGTGTAAACTTAGTAGCAGATACGGCAAATAATATTGTGGTAAAAGCGATAGACACATCCAATAACGAATCGAATGATGTAGATGTACCCACAGTAACAGAAGACAGTACATCACCAACAGTTTTAGAAGTAACATCAGCGACTTCTAACGGGACTTATGGAGTAGGAGATGTGATTAGTATCACTGTTCAGTATGATGAAGAAGTTGTTGTTACAGGAACACCACAGCTAACCTTAGAAACAGGAGCTACAGATAGAGTGATCAATTATGTGAGCAGAAGTGTTTCAACAATTCTGTTTTCTTATACTGTACAATCAGGAGATGAATCTTTAGATTTAGATGTACTCAGTTCGTCTGCTTTGGCATTAAATGGAAGTACCATGAAAGATTTAGCTGGAAATGATGCAAGTTTAACTCTACAACATGGTTCAACACTAGGATCATTGTCTTTAAATAAAAATATCGTGATTAATGCATCGGTACCCACTGTAACAACAAATGATGCTTCTTCAATAGTACAATTCTCTTCTTATTTAGGAGGAAATGTAACTGATGCCGGTGGGTCAACAGTTACGGAAAGAGGTATTATATATGTTCAAACAGCATTAAATGGAACTCCTATAATAGGAGGTTTTGGAGTCACTAAAGCAACTATCGGCTCTGGAACAGGAAGTTTTGGTCAATCTATTACAGGATTAGCTGCCAATACTGGATATTCTTTTAGAGCTTATGCTGTGAACAATTCAGGTACTGTCTATGGAGCCGTAAAAATATTTACAACCCTAGCATTGGTTGCTCCAACAATTACTTTTGGAGATATCAATAAAACTTACGATGATCCAAATGTTGTGTTGAATGTTAGTACAGGAGGCTCTTTTGGTGTTCTTAGTTATAGTATCATAGGGGCTGCAAACGGGAACCTTATTACAGGCATAAACAATAATGAACTTAGATTAGGAGATATAGGAACAGCAACTATTAGAGTAACTGTTGGTGCTCAAGGAATTTACACATCAGGGACCAAAGATGCAACCATTACAATCATAAAAAAAGCTATTACTGTCACAGCCGATTCAGGTCAGAGTAAAATTTATGGAGGCACAGACCCTACCTTTACCTATAGTGTTACCTCAGGAAGCTTAGCTTCGGGAGATGTTTTCTCAGGAGAATTATCAAGACCTACTGGTGAGAATGTTGGAAACTATACAATTACACAAGGAACATTATCTGCAGGAGGTAATTACACATTAACCTATGCAAGTAAAGGTTTTAATATCACAAAAAAATCAATAGAAGTCACTGCCGCTGCAAATCAAAGTAAAATCTATGGCGATAATAATCCAGCAGCATATACGTATTCGATAACGAGTGGTAGTTTAGAAACAGGAGATTCTTTCACTGGAGCTTTATCGAGAAATATCGGAGAAGATGTGGGTACTTATACAATTAATGTTGCCACTCTTACGGCAGGAGGAAATTATAGTATGGCTTATATAAGCAAAGATTTTAGTATTACAAAACGCCCAATCACAGTAAGTACCGATACAGAACAAGCGAAAGCTTTTGGAAATCCAGATCCTGTAGCATATACATATGCTATTACTGTAGGTACAGTTGTTAATGGAGATACACCAACAGGAGCTTTAACAAGGAGTGCTGGAGAGTTTCCAGGAACTTACCCTATCAGTATTGGAACCTTAAGTTATGGCGCTAATTACAATGTTACCTATGTAGGGAGAGATTTTACGATTGCCTTTACTCTTACTGGGGGAGTTGCAGCTGCATCTGCAACTAAAGCAACTGTTATAGGAGAAAGTACCAATCAACCCGGACTTATTGAAAGAGGTGTTGTGTATTCTAGTGTAGATATGACACCAGAGGTTGGAGAACCAAACGTAATAAAAGTTGTCGATAATATACTTACAGGGCCTTTTGAAGTAACCATTACAGGACTAAACGCTAGTACCAATTATTATTTCCAGACCTATGTCATAGCAAATACCTCTAGAGGCGGAAAAATAGCACCAGAGTTGTATTATGGAGGAGTTAAAAATTTTGCAACAGCTGTAACAGAACCAATAGTTACTTCTTATTCACCTACAGATGGCTCGCTTTTGGTAGATCCAATCACAGATCTAACAATTACTTTTGATCAGAATGTACAACAAGGAACAGGAAGTTTTGAGATCAGAAAGAGCTCAGATGATTCATTAGTAGAAACCATCGATGTCGCTTCAGGGAATGTAGACATCTGTGCAAGTGTAGTGACAATCAATCCGGTTTCAGATCTACCACAACTGACAGATCTTTATATTTTGGCACCCGTAGGAATCGTTCAAAATACCTCTACCCAGAATTGGGCAGGAACCCATTTGAAAACAGAATGGAATTTCCAGAGTGATGATACAGTTGTACCGATGGCTACAGCAACAAGTCCTACAGACGATGCAACCAATGTACCGCCAGCAGACAATCTAACGGTTACCTTTGATGAGAATGTAGGTAAAGGAACGGGGAACATTTTGGTAAAAAGCGTTTCAGATGATTCAGTGATCGCTACCTTGGATGTAGCCTCAAGTGAGGTAAGTATCACAAACAATGTGGTGACAATCAATCCAAATACAGATCTACCAGGAGGTACAGCTATGTATCTAGAAGTTGCAAGTGGAGTCTTTGAAGACCAGTACAACAACGCCTATGCAGGGATTGCAGGAAATTCAGCTTGGAACTTTACCACAGCGGTAATTTCAGCAGCTTTTGATGTCACAAGTAGTAATGGATTAGAGAGCGTTAGTTCTGTAAACATTCCCGTAACACTGTCAGTTCCGCTTAGTGTAACAGCGACCATGGATTATACAATCACAGGAACAGCAACAGGAAGTGGTTCGGATTATACATTAGCCAATGGGACTTTGACATTCAATGCAGGAAGTACAAGTGAGAATATTACCATTGCAGGTATTGTAGATGATGCTATTTTGGAGTCTGATGAAACAGTGATTATAACCTTATCAAATCCAGTGAATACAACTTTAGGAGCTAATACAATTTACATCTACACCATCACAAATAATGATGTAGCAGCAGTAACGATTGCTGATATTAGTGCCAATGAAGATGATGGAGCCATCACTGTGACGGCAACCTTAGACAATGCCGTACAAGGAGGGCTTACAATATCAGTATCTACAGCAGATGGATCAGCCACTCTAGCAAACAATGATTATACAGCAATAGTTTCTGAGAATGTTTCTTTTACTGGAACAGCGGGCGAGACCCAAACTTTTACAGTAATCCCATTAGCAGATACTACCACTGAATTTAATGAAGAATTGACTGTATCTATGCAGCTACCTAAAAGAAATACATCAACCATTATTGATGTTTCAGATACCGCAACGGTAACTATTACCAATGATGATCTAGCAACAATAACTATAGAAGATGTTAGTGGAAATGAAGATGATGGAGCCATTACCTTAACAGCTACTTTAGACAACGATATTCAAGATGGAGTTACCATTGCCGTATCTACATCAGATGGTACTGCTACGCTAGCAAACAATGATTATACAGCAATAGTTTTCCAACATATTGCTTTTACTGGAACTGCTGGGGAGACTCAAACTTTTACAGTAACCCCAACAGCAGATGCAGTTACAGAAAATGATGAAACAATCTCTGTATTTATGCAGCTTCCTGCAAGGAGTACATTACTTATAGCAGACGTTACAGATACAGCTACCGTTACAATTTTAGATGATGATGCACCTGTAGTAACAGCTGTTTCAAGACCTACAGATGGAGTTTATGGAATAGGACAAGGTTTAGATTTTACAGTAACTTTCAGTAGTGCTGTAAGCATTACAGGAAGCCCTTCTTTACCAATTACTATTGGAAGTACAACACTAGAAGCAACATTAAACGGAACGGTAAGCAATGCCACTACCGCTAACTTTAAATACACAGTAGTTGAAGGTAATTTAGATACCGATGGAGTTGCAGTAGGAACAGATATTAGCTTAAACGGAGGTACCATTGAAGATGCATCTAATAGAACTGCTATTCTAGCATTAAACAATGTAGCAAGTACTGTCAATGTAAATGTAGATGGAGTCAAACCAACAGTTGTCATTACCAGTAATGCTGCCGACCCAACCAATATTGCCATTACAGCCACCTTTACCTTTAGTGAAGATGTGACTGGTTTTGATGTCACAGATATTGATGTAGGAAATGGAACGGCGAGTAATTTAACAGGAAGTGGTGCTGTTTATACAGCAACCATTACTCCGACAGCCGATGGAGGAGTAACAGTGCTTGTTTTTGAAGACCTTGCACAAGATGCAGCAACAAACGGAAATGATGTCTCGAATGAGTTTTTTGTAGAATACGATGCAACCAATCCAACGATTGCTATTACAACAACAGCGGTAAGTCCGGTGAATGCTCCTTTTGATATCACCATGACCTTTAGCGAAGATGTAACAGGATTTGATGTTTCAGATGTAGTAGTTACCAATGGAACGATCAGTAATTTTGTAGCCACCAGTGCTAGTGTGTATACAGCCCTTATCACACCAACGGCTGAAGCAGACATTACTGTAGACATTGCAGCAGCTACATCACAAGATGCCGCAACCAATGGAAATGATGCTACTCAGTTTATTATCGAATACGATAGCACCCCACCCAATCCACCACAGTTGACCCACATCTCGGATTACACCTGTGTAGGAAATGTAACGATGACTGGAGACAACACTTTAGAGATTTCAGGAATTGCAGAAGAAGGTTCAACCATTGAAGTGTTTGAAAATGGAACATCGATAGGAACGACCATAACAACAAATGCAGGTTTCTTTACCTTCGATCATACAGGAACAACCTTAGCGGATGGAACGTATAGCTTTACGGTCACAGCAACCGATATAGCCAACAATACAAGTCCACTCTCAGCAGCATTGACAATCACAATCAATTCATTGGATACCGATGGCGATGGCTTGCCAGATTTCTGTGATGATGATAAAGATGGTAATGGTGTAGACGATGTAGATGAAGATTGTGATGGCGATGGAATCGTAGATCATTTAGATACCGACAACAGTGCTTGTACAAGTACCATTACTCAAACCAAGAGCTATGGATTCTCACCAAATGGAGATGGTGTAAATGATGGATGGGTTATCGATGGAATTACTGCCTATCCAAACAGTTTGGTACAGGTATTTAACAGATCAGGGAAATTAGTCTTTAAAAAGAAAGGGTATCAGAATGATTGGACAGGAATCTCAAATCAGATTGCAAGTAACGGAACGGGAACTAGACTTCCAGTAGGACCTTATTTATTCATCATCGATCTAGGCAATGGGACACAACCCACCCGAGGATGGATATACATTAACTATTAATTAAAATGAAGGTTCAACAACAACAAACAAGCACAAAGATGAAAAGATCAATCATAGCAATACTAACAATCACCTTCGCATTATTAATCAGCAATAAAGTAGAA
>TARA_R110002073_G_scaffold336490_1_pt1 | contig 37179 bp, 34 predicted proteins | sample TARA_R110002073 | Tara Oceans TARA_R110002073 (sample SAMEA4397174) | marine metagenome | biome: Polar Biome; feature: [DCM] deep chlorophyll maximum layer (ENVO:01000326); material: water (ENVO:00002006), including particulate matter (ENVO:01000060) such as... | depth 40 m | reverse complement strand
TAGGAATGTATAATGTAACCGATCAGCAAATGATTGGAAAACCAGAAACACCAAGAACTGTAAAGGTTTCATTTAATCTAATGATTGATGAGCATAGAATTAGCATTGAAAAAGATGTGGTTTACAGATATTCAAAAAGCGACAAAGGAGAATTGTATGAACCTTTTGAAATACTACCTAAAGCAACAACAAAATTGAAAGAGAAAGTACTTCTTTTTCTAGATGATAAATCAAAGTCAATTTCAGTAGTTGTAAAATCTGGTGCTAAAAATATTAGTGGAAAACTTTCATTAGAAGTGCCGAACGGATGGCAAGTATCACCTTCTTTTATTGATGTTTCTATAGAGCAAAAAGGTGATGAGCAGGTTTATGACTTTAAAGTTCAACCTTCAAAAAATGAATCGGAAGGGAAGTTAAAAGCAATCGTAACAATTGACGGAGTACAGTATGACAAAGAATTGGTAGAAATCAATTATAGTCATATTCCTAAACAGTCTATCCTGTTGAATTCTGAAGCTAAAGTAGTCCGATTGAATATTCAAAAAGGAGGAGACTTCATTGGTTATATAAAAGGAGCGGGGGATGTTGTTCCAGAAAGTTTAGAGCAAATTGGGTATAAAGTAAAAGTGATTGATCCTGAAGATATTAATGAAGAAAGTCTAGAACAGTTTGATGCAGTTGTAGTAGGTGTTAGAGCTTACAATACGGTTTCTACTTTAAAGTATAAACAAAAGTTTTTGTTATCATATGTAGAGAAAGGTGGAAACATGATTGTGCAGTACAATACCAGTAGGAGAGTAGATGTTGGTGCGCCCTATAGTTTAGAGTTGTCGAGAGATCGTGTAACCGATGAAAACGCCAAAGTAACTATTTTGGCAAAGGATCATTCAGTGATGAATTTTCCAAATAAAATTACTGAGAAAGATTTTGAAGGATGGGTACAAGAAAGAGGCTTGTATTTTCCAAACAAATGGAGCTCAGAATATACTCCAATATTATCCATGAACGACAAAGGCGAAACTGAAAAACAAGGAAGCCTACTAATTGCTAAGTATGGAAAAGGAAATTACATTTATACAGGATTGAGTTTCTTTAGAGAATTACCAGCTGGGGTCTCAGGAGCTTATAAGCTATTTGCAAATATGCTTTCCATTGGGAAAGAGAATATTCAAAAAGACGATAAAATAAAGCAATAATTATGTCAGAGAAGAAACAGCGTTGGAGAAAAATATATACGGTAGTGCTTGTTGCGAACCTTGTGTATATTATTCTTTTTTATATAATCACTCAAATATATACTAACTAATGGGAGTAAGTTATTTAAATTGGTTAGACTGGTTAGTATTATCAGCAACATTATTTTTCATTGTTTCCTATGGAGTTTTTAAAACACGTAAGAACAATAGTGGAGTTAAAGATTATATAAAAGGGGGTGATAATACTAAATGGTGGACCATAGGTTTGTCTGTAATGGCAACACAAGCTAGTGCAATTACTTTTTTGTCTACAACAGGTCAAGCTTATTCAGACGGAATGGGTTTTGTTCAGTTTTACTTTGGATTGCCTATTGCTATGGTAATCATTTGTTTGGTGTTTATTCCATTGTATCATCGCCTTAAAGTGTATTCAGCTTATGAGTTTTTAGAAGCTCGTTTTGATTTAAAAACCAGAAGCTTAACAGCAATTCTTTTTTTAATTCAAAGAGGTTTAGCGGCTGGTATCACCATTTTTGCACCTGCTATAATTCTATCAGTTGTCTTAGGTTGGAATATTATTACACTAAATATTGTTATTGGAGTTTTGGTAATTATTTATACAGTTTCTGGCGGAACAAAGGCAGTGACAGTTACTCAAAAACAACAAATGTTTGTCATTTTCGCAGGAATGCTTGCTGCATTGTTTATCGTAATTGGTTTGTTGCCTGAGGAAGTTTCTTTTTCAGATGCTATAAACATTGCTGGTGCGACAGGAAAAATGGAAGTCTTGGATTTTTCATTTGATTTAGAAAACAGGTATACTGTTTGGACAGGAATTATTGGTGGAACATTTTTAATGCTTGCTTATTTTGGAACAGATCAAAGTCAAGTTCAACGATACCTCTCGGGTAAATCCATCAAAGAAATGCAAATGGGTTTATTGTTTAACGGAATGCTAAAAGTTCCTATGCAATTTTTCATCCTTCTTGTTGGGGTGATGGTTTTTGTTTTCTATCAATTTAATCCAGCTCCTTTAAACTTTATAGATGCATCTACCAAAACTGTTTTAGCATCAGAATATGGAGATGAATACAGAAAACTGCAAGAGAAGCAACAGGTTCTTTTTACTGAAAAACAAAGCTTAGGTCTCGAATATTCAAAAAGTAAAAATGAAGCTTTACAAGCTAGACTATTTAAGGTAGATAGTTTAGAAAAAACATATCGATTAGAGTCTAAGTTTTTAATTAAAAATGCCGTAGATCCAAGCTATAAAAGTGAGTATAACAAATTAAAAAACGAAGTTGAAGAGCTGCAGCCAGAAAGTGAAGCTTTCAAACAAAAATCTAAAGATTTAAAAACGTTGTACAAAGAATCTGCAAAAGACACTAAAACAAATGATAGAGATTATATGTTTATACGGTTTATCTTGAATCATTTGCCTACTGGCTTAATAGGCTTGCTATTGGCAGTTATTCTATCTGCTGCTATGTCTTCTACAGCATCAGAAATTAATGCTTTGGCAACAATTACTTCTATAGATTTATACAATAGAAACTTAAAAGAAGATAAAGGAGAAGCACACTTAGTAAAAATGACCAAATGGTTTACATTTGGTTGGGGTATCATAGCAATCACAATTGCGTGTTTTGCAAACTTAGCAGAAAATTTAATTCAGTTAGTAAACATTATAGGTTCCATTTTCTATGGGAACGTGTTAGGGATTTTCTTATTGGCTTTTTTCTTTAAAAAGATTAGGGGTAATGCAGTATTTGTAGCAGCTATAATAACACAAATTCTTATTATAGCATTGTACTTTTTAGACGAAAATGGAATTATAAATTTACCTTATTTATGGTTGAATTTGATTGGCTGTGTCATCGTAATAATAGTAGCTGTTTTATTACAAAGCATGATGCCTAATAAAAAAGAAACGGATAGCATAGAGACGATTAGTTCATGATAAGTAGATAAATATATCAATAAAAAAACCGAGCTATTAGCTCGGTTTTTTTATTGATATATTCTAATGAATTACTACGCTCCCCATTCTTTTAGAGACTCAGTATTCATTTTTATATACGCATCATTTTTAGCTTCTTTAGATAGCTCTAGAGATTTTTTAGCGGTTGCAATTGCCTTTTCTTTATCCCCAGCTTTCGCATAGATTAAAGATTGTTCTCTTAATTGAAAGAATCTTGGTTTTTCCATCATAGAAATACCTTTTTCCATCCATTCACTAGCTTTTTTAATATCCTTACCTTGCTTACTGTAATATATCGCAGCATTGTAATAGTCGGTAGCTTTTGGAGTTGCTGCTAATGTAGCATCTATGTTTGCTAGTACTATAGCATCAGTTGGAACTTCAAATTTGATTCCTATGTATGTTTTCTCCCAAAGAAGACCAATGACAGCAGAATTATTTGTTAGATCATCTAAAGTGATTGTAAATGTTTCAATGTTCATTGACATTGGATATACTTCTACAGTAGTTCTTGCAGCCACTTTACTATCATCCCAATCACTTGGCACCCCTCTTTTGTCTGATTCTGAATAGAACATCACTTCCCATTTGTCTTTATTTGGGATAGAATAGATACCGTATGATCCTGCTTTTAATGTTTGTCCATCTACAACTACATCAGAACTAAAAGTGATTTTTGTATTTGCATTGGCTCCAGTTCTCCATATTTTCCCATATTTTTCTAATCCTCCAAATATTTTTCTTCCTTTTACACCTGGTCTAGAATATTCGATAGTAACATCTGTCATCCCGACTTTTTGTTCTACTTTTCCAAGTGGACTAGGTTGTGGTGTTGTAACTCTTAATTGAACAACTGGTTCTTTTGTGTTTTCTGTCCCTTCAACTACAGTAGTGCTTTCTTTACAACTTGTTAATGATAATAATAAAGCAAAAGCTGTGATGCTTGCTAATTTTACGATTGGTTTTTTCATATGTATATATTTATTGTTTTTTATTTGTCACAAGTAACATCTATATAATTATACTTGCATTTGATTCAACTTTTAGATGATTGGTTTTCTAATTTAGTTTGTAAATATACGATTGATTTAAAATACTGACTTATTTTTCTTTTCCAGGATGATAGGTTTTTTGTCCACGTTTTAAAACATCTTCTTTATAATAGGCAACGTCTTTAAATTTACCATCAGCATAACGTTGAGATTGATCACTAAAATGAGGTGAAGTTGGGTCGCTACTCTGACCACCAGCTAACATTGTTTTAGCAGTTACTTTATCTCCAAATTCTACCACAGCGACAAAACTATTTCCGGAAGTTCCATACTGACGCTTAGTACCGTTTCCGAAACGAGTTCCATAAGAAGCCAGTGCACCCCAGCTACCTGATGCCAAACCAACTGGAAGGCTTGGTTTATTATCATCAAATTCTTGGAAAATTCTACCGTCATTTCTCTGATAACGATTGAATTCTCCCCAAGGAGTTTTCCAGCTACCAAAATCAGCTTTCAGTTTTTGTAAGCTTTGTTCAAAAATAGCTAAACGCTCTTTAGGAGAAGAAGTAACACTCATATATTCAAAACGAGCCAACCTAGTAGTCCTTTTCCCTGCAGTAATTCTAGGGATCTTACCAGATCTAAAATACGTGTTTAGATAAAATTGAGTCAATGTCATTTCTATTGAATTTAAAGAAACGGTAAAGTTCCACTTCTTTAAGAGCTCAATAGCTTCTTGAGTTTCAGGTGATTTTACACGAGATTTTTTAGCAGCCTCAAGTAAACCTGTAATCAATTTGTCTGCTCCAGGTAAATAAGGATCATAAGCTAAATCAATTAAAGAATTCAGCGTTAAATCTTTCGCTTTTGTCAATAATGGAATCGCATGCATTCCTCTAAAATTCTCTGGGTAAGATGCCATATATCTAGGGTAATCTTCTTTTTTCGGGCTGTATTCAGCTGCTGAAGTAAATGGTGTAGAGTTACAATTCTGAATCCAACCATTCGGTGGGTTTTTCACCATAATATTATCTTCCAGTGGATGTAATCCATCCCAATCTGTATCTGGATTGCTACCATCTACGGGTTTTGTATAATCGAATTTCTCATTTCTTTTTGGAATAAAGTTTCCATGATAATAAGCAATGGTTCCATCTGCATCTGCATAGACCGTGTTATTAGATGAGTTGGTTCTGATATCCATCATCTCATGAAACTCTCCATGATTGGAATTCTTGGTTCTTATAAACGATTGCTTTAAGGCTTTAACTGGACTCCACATCAACGCAGTTGACACCCATTTATCTCCATTAGCATGGGTAATAGGACCATGATGTGTACGGTACATGGTGAAATCTTTCGAGGCAGTACCAGTATCCGTTTTATAGTTTAACGCTACTTTGATAGAATCTAGTGGCTTTAACTCTTCTCCATATTTATAATGAAGACCTTTTTCATTCTTTACAATTGTTTCTTCAAATTCATCGATGATGTCTGTTCCTGTAGAGGTGTGCATCCAACCTGTTTTTTCATTGAACCCTTGATAAATAAAGAATTGTCCCCAAGTGGTAGCTCCGTATGCATTTAAACCTTCTTCACTAACTACATGAGATTCTCCTCTAAAAAAGAAAGAAGTATGTGGATTGATCAATAACATTGCTTTTCCAGATTTTGTTTTATCACCTGAAATGGCAAAACCATTCGATCCTCTAGGTTCTTCATCTCTTAATCGAATTAAACCATCATAAACAGCCATTTTTTTATCAGCATGTTGCTCACCATAAAAATCACTCATCTTTCTAGTAGATACTCGTTCAATATCACCACCAATAGAACCTTCACTAAAATACATCGGCATCCAAGGCTCAAAATGTGTTAACAATTTAGGCGTTACTTCTGGATGATTTTTTAGATAGAAATTAATTCCATCAGCAAAGGCAATACACAATTCTTGTAACCACTTCGGACTGTCATCATAGTTCTTAATGGCTTCTTCTTTGGTCATGTATAAGCGAGCACGTAAATCGCTATACAATGCTTTTTCACCTTCAACTTCTGCCAAACGACCAATGGCCCAAATATAATTTCGCTCAACTCGATTAAAATCATCTTCACATTGAGCATACAACATGCCAAAGACTGCATCAGCATCTGTTTTTCCATAAATATGAGGCACTCCAAAATCATCTCGTATGATTTCTGTATTCATTGCTCGGTAATCCCAGCGTTCCTGTTCAGTTAAATTGTTGACGTTGGTTTCGGTTTTCGAACAACTTACCACCCATAAAGCGATGAATAATAAAGTGATTTGTTTCATAATTGTTGGTTTGAAAATTTGAATCAGCAAGATAAAAGATAATAGAAACTTAACCTAAGGAAATGTATATTTGCACTGATTTTAAACAGAATGAAGAAATATATAGCAGAATTTATAGGAACGTTTTCCATGATTTTTTGTGGAACTGGAGCGATGACTATCAATGAAATAACTGGTGGAGATGTGACTCATGTTGGAATTGGAATCACTTGGGGATTGATTGTCATGGCCATGATTTATGCTTTTGGAGAAATTTCAGGAGCACATTTTAATCCAGCTGTTTCTATCGCTTTTGCCTATGCTAAGAAGTTTTCATGGAAAGAAGTTCCGAAATATATTTTCTTTCAAGTTGCTGGTGCCTTTGCGGCAAGTGGCGTATTGTTATTTCTATTTCCAGATAGTGAACTGCTTGGTTCTACGATTCCTACTGTTGATGTATGGAGAGCCTTTGTCTTAGAGTTATTACTCACCTTTTTCTTAATGGTTGTTATTATCAATGTTTCAACAGGAAGTAAGGAAGTAGGTATGATGGCTGGAATTGCTATTGGAGGAGTCGTTTTACTAGAAGCCATGTTTGCAGGGCCTATTACAAACGCTTCAATGAATCCTGCACGTTCTTTAGCACCAAATATTGTCTCTGGAAACATTCAAGGATTGTGGTTGTATATGATTGCACCTGTATTAGGAGCCTTGTTAGCTGTTGTTAGTTGTAAGCTAGTAAAAGACGATAATTGTTGCGATGAAGAATGTTAATTTCAATAATATAATTAGATAAACCCTGTCACATCGAGTGAATTTGTGAGGAACGAATAAATTAGTATCGAGATGTCTTTTAAAATTAGTTCTCGATGCAATCACGTTTAAGCGTGATCACTCGAACTGACAATTATTAAATAAAGAATTGAAAAGAGTTAGTATTTTAGGTTGCGGATGGTTGGGGAAACCTCTAGCTATTTCTCTATTGGAAGATGGATTCTCAGTAAAAGGTTCCTCAACAAGAAAAGAAAAACTCCCTATACTAGAATCTCTAGGGATTGAATCGTACCTAATTGATATTACAGATTTTGAAGAGTTTGATGGGTTCTTGAATTCAGATATTTTAATTATAGCGATTACTTCAAAAGATATTGATGCCTTTGAAAGCTTAATTCAACAGATTGAAACTTCTACTATTCAGAAAGTCATTTTTATTAGTTCTACATCAGTTTATCCAGCCAAAAATTCAGTAGTCTCTGAAGAGAATAAGACATTAGACACACCTTTGTCAGCAATCGAAAAATTGTTTAGAAATAATTCCTTTTTCGAAACTACAGTGCTTCGTTTTGCTGGATTGTTTGGGCCAGAAAGACATCCTGGAAATTGGTTTAAGAACGGACGAACAATCCCACAGCCTAATGGATTTGTTAACATGATTCATCAAGAAGATTGTATTGAAATTATTCATGAAATCATTAATCAAAACTGTTGGAATACTACATTAAATGCCTGTTCTAACGATCACCCAACAAGAAAAGAGTTTTATACAAATGTTCGAAAGAGTTTAGGTTTAGTCGTACCGATTTTTGAAGAAGATGCTGAATTGAAATATAAAGTAATCAGCTCTAAAAAACTACAAGAGGTTTTAGAATATGAGTTTATTCATGATGATTTGTTATCTATTTAGGTCATTGAGGCTCTCCAAATGACAATTTAATGTCATTTCGACCAAAGTGGAGGAATCTCTTTTGATATGTGAGATTTCTCAACTCCACTGCATTTCGTTCGAAATGAGAGACATTGTTTTATGAATACTTCCGCTTCCTCAAATAATTAAAAACAAAACCAAATCCAAACAATAAAAGTAGAGGTAAGGCTACATTGATAAACTGCCAATAGGTTTTGTCTTGAAAAGCTCTTTGCTTGTCTAGTAAGTTAAGTTGTAATGTTTTGTTTCTAAGCTCAATTAACCCAGTATCATCAAGCAGATAATCTACAGCATTTAATAAAAATTCTTTGTTTCCAAATTGTTCACCAGTCCATTTATCAGTAGATAAATCTGTAGGTTTCTCTTTTAAAATTTGATTTTTACCGATATCGCCATCAGCAATAACAACCATTTTGTTTGCATTACTGTTGTTTGCGAAATTTGAAATATCAAAAGGTTTAATTCTATTCGCGTAAGTAGACTTAAATTCTCCTTCAAGCAATACACCAAAAAGTAGATTTCCTGCTGTATAATCCTGTTCTTTTGGTTCTTCAGCAATGCTCTGAAGTTCTATAATACTTGGAGTTCCAATTTTTCTTGTTAAGATTGAACTCACTAGTAGAGGAGTCTTTTTAATTTTACTCTCTAATGTATCAATTTGATTGGCAAAACGCATTCGAACTGGAGCCGTATTTTTTGTGATTGGATGATGTGGATTTCCTCCTGCTAAAGGATGATAAAACCATGCTAAGTTTTGAAATTGTGGTTGACCGCCAACATTACCTGTTGCTAAAGGAATTTTGGAGGCATACAAATCCTGGATTAAAGAGGTGTTGATTCTAATTCCATATGAGAAAAAGAGGTCTGTTAAATTCAAATCTCTAGGATAGGCTAACATTCTTCCGTTGTTATACAAACTATCAGTATCTGCTTGAACATTGTCTATCATCCACAATGTTTTTCCACCGTTCATAATAAACTGATCGAGTACCATTTTTTCCTCTTCAGAAAAAGCTTGTGTAGGTTTTGCTATAATGGTCAAATCAAATGTTTGTATGTCTTTTAATGTTCTTGCAGGGTTTTTAGCGACAGAATCTAAGGTGAATTTTGCAAGATGATGTTTCTTTCTAACTTCATTTAAAAAAGAATACAATTGAATGTCAGGCAATTCTCCATTTCCTGTAATGACAGCTACTTTTTTCTTTTTCTTTTGCGTGATGTTATGAATTGCACTGCTAAAAGAAAATTCTAAATTCTCAATTGCTGCTTCTAATTGTTCTTCTTGTGACTGACGAATTCCATTGGGTAATAAAGAAACAATTTCAGTCTTTTTTTTATGATCAATTTCTGCCCAAGGAAAAATAATCGCATTTGATAGTTTTCCGTCTTCTTCAACGGTTAACTGACTTGGAATCATTCCTGCTTTCACTAGTCGTTCTCGCTGATCATCAGGATTGATGAATTGAATTCTAATATTAGAATTTTTGGTACGTAACTCTTCTAAAAACTGACGCGTTTCAATCTGTAATCTCTTAAATTCAGAAGGAAAATCACCTTCTAAATACACACGAATAATGAGTTGTCTGTTTATATCATCTAGAATAGAAGTGGTAACCTCAGACAAGGTGTATCTCTGGTCTTGGGTTAAATCATAACGCTTGTAAAAACTCTGACTTCCAACATTTAGAAGGAATAATCCTATTAGAAGCATTGCACTATGTTTGATCTTTCTATTCATTGCTCAATTTTTGTTTTGTCAAGAATAAAAAGAAAATGATAATACTTAAGAAGTATAAAATATCTCTAGTATCAATAACACCCCTGCTAATACTTTTAAAGTGTTCATTAATACCAAATTGTTGAACAGTATAACTCGAATTTCCAAACAGATTAGCCATTGCATCAAAACCATAATACAAAAAGAATACAATTAAAATGCCTAGTAAAAAGGCAACTATCTGATTTTTTGATAGTGTAGAAGTATATAAGCCAACAGAGGCATATGAGGCCGATAATAAGAACAAACCGAGATAAGAACCTATAATACTTCCAAAGTCTATGTTACCAATAGGGTTCCCCAATTGATAGACAGAATAGATATAAACAAACGTGGGAATAATAGCAATAGCGATGAGTAATAAAGCCGCAAAAAACTTTCCTAAGACAATCTGCCAATTGCTAATAGGCCTCGTTTTTAAGATCTCAATGGTTCCTGATTGAAATTCATCAGCAAACATTTTCATGGTGATGGCAGGAATCAAGAAAAGTAAAATCCAAGGCGATAAATAGAAGAAGCTATTTAAATCTGCAAAACCAGCATTTAGAATATTAAAATCGTCATTAAAGATCCAAAGAAACAAACCATTAACCAATAAGAAAACGCCAATTACCAAGTAGGCAATAGGTGAAGCAAAAAACGAATTGAATTCTTTTTTTAGGATTGGCAGCATCTAACTATTTATTGAGAGTTTAAAAATACGATTATCTTCAAAGTTTTCATCCCTTCTGTCGGCTTCAATTTTGAAACCATGTTTTCTTAACAACGTTTGAGATGCATTATTATTCTTATGCGTAAATGCTTCTATCGTTTTTAAATTTAATTTATCAATTCCAAAGGCTATCACAGTTTTCATTGCTTCACCCATATAACCTCTCTGATGAAAATTAGGAAGCAACTCATATCCAATTTCAGCATAGTGTAAATCTTCTTTAATATTGTGATATACAATGCTTCCAATTAGTTGAGTCTCCAACGTAATTCCCCAAAAAATAAGCTGTCTATTTTCAAATCTTTCTCGTAGTTTTTTTATAAAGGTAGATGCTTCTTCTTTATTTTGAAACAAAGGTCTCTTAATTTGACTATTGATTTTCTCATTAGTTCTGATCTTAAAAATTGCATGAGTATCTTCTAACGTAATCTGTCTTAGAAGGAGTCTTTCGGTTTTAATATCAGGAAAATCAGTAAAATGATATGTTTGCATTGGCACAGATTATTGAAGGCTAACCACTTTATCCACACTCCAAGCTTCGGGTTTTGTATTGAATAATACTTTTGTTTCTGCCCAAACATTCTTAAAGAGCTCAGAGTTTCTGTAGTTTTCTAAATCTTCTTCAGCATCCCAATAACTATAGGTAAAGAAAACAGTTGAGTCTTCCTGATCTCTATACAATTCTAATAAACGACAGCCTGAGCTATTTCGGATGTGTTCTTTTTTAGTATGAAAGTTTGTAAGAAAAGTTTCTATATGTTCGGGGTAAAATCCCATTTTTACAATTCTAACTAACATATTTGCTTATAAAAATTCTATGGTGATGGTATCTCGGTAATCTAAGCCCAGTAAGGTTGATGCTCCTCCAACAGTTTTTAAATTGCTTCTATAAATGGCAATTTCTAAATAGCCAGCTGAGTTAAACAAAGCCAGCCTGTTTCCATCAAACTGTCGAGGATCAGTAGCTTCTGAATCAATAATCTCATTATATCGATTAAAGACTTTCGTAAATGTATATCGAGCAGCAGAAATTCTAAAATCTCTTCCTTTACCTATTTCTGTAAATAGTTTCCTGCTGATATTGCTAATAATATTTCCGTAGTTGTCTATATAAATAACGCCACCAGAAATAACTGATTGATCTTGATTGATCTTAGGTTGTATCTCCGTCATCTCTTTATAGGTAGAAATTTCTTTCCCAATAACACCTAAGTTACCGCCTCTAGAGATAAAACATGCAACTTGTACAAACACATCCAATACAGGAAAACTACTTTCAATTCGATCATGAATGTTAATCTCAACAATCTTTGTAGGTTTAATATCCTTAGTAATCATACAGATTAACCCATTATCTGGACAAACAAAATAATGATTATCTAATTCTAATGCTATGTGTTTATTCCCTTCACTTAACTCTGAATCAACTCCAATGATATGAATTGTACCGTCTGGAAAACTTTTATAAGAATTCTTTAGTATGTATGCAGTTTCAGTAATATTGAATGGAGAAATATGATGAGTAATGTCTACAATCTTAGCTTCTGGAAGCTCAGAATAAATAGCTCCTTTTACGGCACCAACAAAATGGTCTTTAGTTCCAAAATCAGTAGTTAATGTTATAATCGACATTAAAAAGTTGGCTGTTAATTAAATGTGTAAAAGTTGCTCAAAAAATTCACACAAAGCTACACAATTCTGAAAATTTATTCACTATTTTTAAATTGAATTATTCAATAACGATTAATAAAAGAAAAACATTTGAACGAACGCATTATTGAGCTTACAGAAATCAATCCTAAAGATTTCTTTGGCACACACAACAGTACAATAGAGCAGTTAAAAAAGTACTTTCCTAAAATTAAAATTGTTGCTCGCGGATCTAAACTGAAAATTTACGGTGAACCTGAACTTCTGGATGAGTTTGAAAAACGACTAGAGATGCTGATAAAGTATTACAATCGTTATAACAAATTAGATGAAAATAGCATTGAAAGACTTTTGACTTCTACAGGGAAAGAAGAAAAAACGAGTGCTGCGACTAATGCAAAAGATGTATTGGTTCATGGAGTGAATGGGAAACTAATTAAACCGCAAACACAGAATCAGCGTAAAATGGTAACCATGATGCAAAAGAATGATATGCTATTTGCTGTTGGACCTGCTGGAACCGGAAAAACATATACAGCTGTTGCCTTGGCTGTAAAAGCACTGAAAGAGAAAGAAGTTAGACGAATTGTTTTAACACGTCCAGCTGTTGAATCGGGTGAAAATTTAGGTTTTTTGCCTGGGGATTTAAAGGAGAAGCTGGATCCTTATATGCAACCTTTATATGATGCGTTACGTGATATGATACCACATGAAAAATTGGAATCACATTTAGAAAAAGGAATTATTCAAATAGCCCCTTTGGCTTTTATGAGAGGTAGAACCTTAGACAATGCCTTTGTAATTTTAGATGAAGCGCAGAATACTACTCATAATCAAATGAAGATGTTTTTAACCAGGATGGGAAAAAATGCAAAGTTTATTATCAATGGAGATCCTGGTCAAATAGATTTACCTAGAAAGCAAATTTCTGGTTTAAAAGAATCACTGTTAGCCTTAAAAGATATTGATGGAATTGCTCAAATTTATTTAGATGATAAAGATGTGATTCGCCATCGTTTGGTAAAAAGTATCATTAGTGCGTATAAGAGTATAGAAACAGAATAGTGATGAGTTTTTGGTTGTTGGTTTCTGGTCTTTAGCTTACTTTTGCAGTCAAAATTCTGACAACCGAAAACCAACAACCAACAAAGAACAATCAACAAAATGAATACCATTAACGAAACCAATTTTCAATTCTCAAACCAAAAATCTGTTTATAAAGGAAAGGTTAGAGAAGTATACAATATCAATGATGAGGTATTAGTGATGATTGCCTCTGACAGGCTTTCTGCTTTTGATGTAATTATGCCAAGACAAATTCCTTTTAAGGGACAAATATTGAATCAAATTGCAACAAAAATGATGAAGGAAACTGAGGACGTAGTTCCTAATTGGTTGGTTGCAAATCCTGATGAAAATGTGGCTATAGGACATTTATGTGATCCTTTTAAAGTAGAAATGGTGATTAGAGGATATATGTCAGGACATGCTGCTCGTGAATACAAAGCAGGAAAGAGAATACTTTGCGGAGTAGAAATGGCTGAGGGCATGAAGGAAAACGATAAATTCCCAGAACCTATCATTACACCTTCAACAAAAGCTGAAAATGGTGAACATGATGAAGATATTTCTAGAGAAGACATTCTTGCTAATGGAATCGTTTTAGAGGAAGATTATCTTGTTTTAGAAGATTTTACTCGGAAACTTTTTCAAAGAGGAACAGAGATAGCTGCTCAACGAGGGTTGATATTAGTTGATACAAAATACGAATTTGGAAAAACAACTGACGGTAAAATTGTCTTGATTGATGAGATTCACACACCAGATTCATCACGTTATTTCTACGCTGATGGTTATGAAGAAAGACAAGCAAAAGGAGAGAAGCAAAAACAATTGTCAAAAGAGTTTGTACGTCAGTGGTTGATTGAAAATGGTTTTCAAGGAAAAGATGGGCAACAAATTCCAGAAATGTCTGACGAGAAGATTTTAGAGATTTCAGATCGTTATATCGAATTGTTTGAACAGATTACAGGAGATACTTTTGTAAAGGCAAATACCGAAAATGTATTAGATAGAATTGAGAGGAATGTGACAGAGTATTTAAACTTATAGCATGAAAGCTGTTACTGTCAAAAAAATTAAAGATGAACTCAATCATCGCTCTTCTCAAGATCTAGTTGAACTGTGCTTACAACTTTCAAAGTTTAAAAAAGAAAACAAAGAGCTATTGACATACTTACTCTTTGAATCTCATGATGAAGAGACCTATATTCAGAGTGTAAAGGATTTACAAGACAAACTCTTTGAAGAGATCAATACCAAGAGCTTCTTTTATATCAGAAAGAGTGTACGGAAAATTTTAACATTAACTAAGAAGTACATTCGCTATTCCAAAAAGAAAGAAACAGAAGTCGAATTGTTATTGCATTTCTGTGCTCAACTAAAAGATTTTACACCTTCAATTTCTCAAAGCCCACGATTAACAAATGTCTATACTAGACAAGTAGAGCTTGTTAAAAAGGCTATTGCTACGTTGCATGAAGATTTGCAATACGATTATGAATTAGAATTAAATGAAATACTAGGTAATGATTAAAGTAAGGCCTAGTCTTCCAAATTTAATTAACTCAGGAACAAATGAAATTGAAATTTTTCAAAACAAAATTTTGCGCCCTGTTATAAAGATGCAACATCAGTTATTGATTGCTTCATTCCAAAACTATCTTCAAAAACGAAAAATCGACTTTTCTGTTTTATCTAAAGATGAAAAACTTCAACGTATTCATAATGCTTTTCAAAAAGATATCAATTATAAAAATCTATTTCTAGGATATGTTATTGGTCACTTTGAGCTTGAAGAATATCAATTTTATACTAAGAATTCATCAGAGATAAATAAGAGAATTCTAAGTATAATTAAGAAGAGAATAGAAGACAGTATTTTAGAACTTATATAAAATAAAAAACCGTTGCATAGGGGTGCAACGGTTTTAACAATCAATCAACCAAAACTCCTTACTGTGGCATGACAACGCTATCAATAGCGTGAATAATACCATTCGAAGCTTTTACATCTGTAATAATAACTTTAGAAGTATTTCCTTTAACATCAGTTAGTATTACGTTACCGTTACTAATAGATGCTGTAAGCTTGCCACCTTGTACAGTGGTAATTACAAATTTCCCTTTGTTTGCCTTAATGGCTTTTACAACATCGCTAGCATTAAACTTCCCAGCTACTACATGGTAGGTTAGTATAGCTGTTAATAATTTTTTGTTTTCTGGCTTTAGTAAAGTACCAACAGTTCCTTCAGGTAACTTAGCAAAAGCAGTATTTACTGGAGCAAATACAGTAAAAGGTCCATCACTATTTAAAACATCAACTAATCCAGCAGCTTTAACAGCAGCTACAAGAGTTGTGAAGTTTTCATTAGAAGCAGCTACAGAAACTATAGTTCCTCCTTTTTTTACTTCTTCCTTATCATTTTTTGGATCAGTGTTGTTAGCAAAAGTGGCTGTTGAAAAAAAAGCTACTACTAAGATTGCTGGAATTAATTTTTTTAATCGCATGGTATTTGTTTTTTAGATTCAAGACAAAGGTAGAACCCATTACCTTAGTTTTGTTTAATTATTTGTTAAAAAGATTAAACAAAATATTAAAAGTTTCTTAATTTATAAAAAGATGAGTAATTAGGTGTTTAAATTCAATAAAAGGAAAATAGTGTAACGTATTTTTCTGATGGTCGTCATATTATCAAAATAAACAACCAACCTAATGAAGAAATTACCTCAATTAAGAATCTTAACAGTTTTTACTATTTACTTTTTAGTAAGTAGCATTGTATCTGCCCAGAGTATAGAATCCAAAATAGACAAAATATTAAATAAGGAGTTTAAATCAAATGAAACTGGAGTTTCTGCATTAGTAGCAAAAGGCGGAAAAGTTATTTACCGTAAAGCATTTGGAAAAGCCAATTTAGAGCTAGATGTAAATATGACTCCTGATAATGTTTTTGAGGTTGGCTCAATTACAAAACAGTTTACTTCGGTGTCTATCTTAATGTTGATGGAAGAAGAAAAAATAAATTTAGAAGATGACATCACTAAATTCATTCCTAATTACCCAACAAAAGGAAAAAAAATAACGATCCATCATTTATTAACACACACTTCTGGAATTAAGAGTTACACTTCAATGCAAAGCTTCGGAAAAGTGATGACTATTGATGAATCTCCTTTAAAGTTTATTGATTTCTTTAAAAATGAGCCTATGGATTTTGAGCCAGGAGAGGATTATCGATATAATAATTCTGGATATTTTATTTTAGGGTATATCGTTGAAAAAGCTAGTGGAATGAGCTATCCAAAATTTGTTAGTGAAAAGATCTTTAAAAAGTTAGGAATGAGTTCATCCTATTACGGAAGCCATACGAAGCTGATTAAGAATAGAGCTACTGGATATCAAAAAAATGGTGAATATCAAAATGCACAATACATTAGTTTAACATTGCCCTACGCAGCAGGATCTATTATGTCTAATGTAGATGATATGCTAAAATGGCAAATTGCCGTAAGTAAAAACACGTTAGTAAAGAAAGAAACAATTGATAAGGCATTTACGAACTATACTTTAAATAGTGGAAAGAAAATAAATTATGGTTATGGTTGGAGTTTAGATGAATTAAATGGAATTTCAACGATAGAACATGGAGGAGCTATTCCAGGATATTTATCCATGGGCGTTTATGTGCCAAGTAAAGATGTGTATGTAATATTATTTTCAAATTGTGGATGTAAATCACCAAGTAACTTAGCTATAGAAATAGCGGCTTTAGCTAGTGATAAACCAGTGTTTAAAAAAGAGGATGCAATTAATTTATCACAAGATCAACTAAACAAATGGGTAGGAACATATGAGTTTGAGAATGGAGCGATAAGATATGTAACTATTAAAAACAACCAACTGTATAGCAAGAGAAAAGAAGGTCGACAAAATTTGAAAATATATCCTACTTCTCCTACTAGTTTTTCTTTTGATGGTAGACTTCTTGCCTATGATTTTTCAATAGAGAACGGAAAGAAAATAGCTGTTTTCAATAATAGAATAAACAAAGAAAAAGGAGTTTCTGTGAATAAGAAAGCTCCAAAAGAGAAAAAGGAAATTACAGTATCAACTGATATATTGAAAAAATATGTTGGTGATTACGAATTGCAACCTGGTTTTGTTTTGGCAATTACCTTAGAGGGAAATAAATTGTTTGGACAAGCTACAGGGCAAGGTCAAGTTGAACTATTTGCAGAAACAGAAACAAAATTCTTTTTAAAAGTAGTAAAAGCTAGTCTTGAATTTCATAAAAATGAAAAAGGAGAGGTAGTGGCTTTAACCTTGTTTCAAGGAGGAGGATCAATGAAAGGAAACAGAAAATAATTAGAATAAATAATCCCACAATATTCTTACACTCACAAAGGCAATCAAAACAGCGGTTGCCTTTTTTAATTGAATAGAAGTAAAGAAAGTATTGCTTATTCTATGACCTATTTGCCCTCCAATTAAAACAGTAACCAGAAGAACAGAAGTCAGACTCCAGTCAATTGCAAAATCAGGATTTGCATACTGACCAATCAATCCACTAATTGAATTGACTAAAATGAAAAAACTAGCTGTTGCTGCAATTTTTTTAGGAACATCCCAATGTGTTAAATGAAGTAAAGGTGCTAAAAAGATTCCACCTCCAATACCCACCATTCCTGAGATAAATCCAATAACTCCACCGTAACCAGCATTTTTAGTCAAACTCAAATTGTGCCCTGTATCTTCTTTTGAAACTATTCTTTTAGAAACCCACATAGTGATAGCGGCAAACAATAATGTAAATCCTAAAAGGACAAAGAAAAAAGTTTGGCTAATACGTAAATAACCACCCAAGAAAGCTAAGGGAATACTAAACAGAACTAGAGGAAGTACTTTCTTCCAATTATAGAGTTTTTGTCTGTGAAAGAGAAGCACATTACCACTAACTACAATGATATTACACAAAAGAGCGGTAGAACGAATTTGAGTATATGCAATTCCTGTAAGAGTAAGGGCAAGTATGGCCAAATAACTAGAGCCTCCACCGAACCCAACGGAAGAATATAATACAGCAACAATAAAGAATAATAAAATAATGTGCCAGTTAGAAATAATGATATTAATTAGCAAATCAAAATCCATTTAGCGAATATAATTTTATCTTGTCGATCATTATATAAAAAAACTTTAATTTTATTCGAATTCAAAAGTAATATCATATGAAATCCTATTGGAAAACAAACCTTAGATATCTATTGATTCTATTGTCTATTTGGTTTTTGGTATCCTTTGGTGCTGGAATCTTATTTAGAGAAGAACTCGATACCATAAGAATGGGCGGGTTTAAACTAGGCTTCTGGTTTGCGCAGCAAGGCTCAATTTATGTATTTGTGATTTTAATCTTTGTTTATATACGTTTGATGAATAAACTCGATAAAAAATATGGCTATGATGAGGGAGAATCAACAGATCAACAAATCAACGATTAAATAGAAATCATATGAGTATTCAAACTTGGACCTGGATTTTAGTGGGTATTACATTTACTTTATACATAGGGATTGCTATTTGGTCTAGAGCATCATCAACAAAAGATTTTTATGTAGCTGGGGGAGGAGTTTCACCTTTGGCAAACGGATTAGCTACTGCAGCAGATTGGATGTCGGCAGCTTCCTTTATTTCTATGGCAGGCATCATTTCTTTTGGAGGATATGATGGTTCAGTATACCTAATGGGTTGGACTGGTGGCTATGTTTTGTTAGCATTATTATTAGCGCCTTATTTACGGAAGTTCGGGAAGTTTACAGTACCTGATTTTATTGGAGATCGATATTATTCTAATACAGCCAGAAGTGTTGCAATCTTTTGTGCACTGTTAGTTTCATTTACCTATGTGGCCGGACAAATGCAAGGTGTTGGGATTGTATTCTCTCGTTTTCTAGAAGTAGATATTACCACTGGTGTAATCATTGGAATGGTCATCGTCTTATTCTATGCGGTTTTAGGTGGGATGAAAGGAATCACTTATACGCAAGTAGCACAATATTGTGTCTTAATTTTTGCTTTTATGGTTCCTGCAATTTTTATCTCTATTCAGATGACAGGAAATGCAATCCCTCAATTAGGATTTGGTGGAGCTGATGAAAGTGGTGTTTACCTTCTTGATAAGTTAGATGGTTTGCATAGAGATCTAGGTTTTTCTGAATATACTTCAGGAAGCAAATCGATGTTAGATGTATTTATGATCACAGCTGCCTTAATGGTAGGTACTGCAGGATTACCACATGTAATCGTACGGTTTTTTACAGTAAAAAAAGTAGCTGATGCTCGCAAGTCAGCAGGTTGGGCATTGTTGTTTATTGCTGTTTTATATACAGCTGCACCAGCGGTAGCTGTATTCTCTAGAACGAATTTGATAGAAACCGTGAGTAATAAAAAGTATAGTGAGATGCCACCATGGTTTAAAAAATGGGAGACTACTGGGTTGATAACCTTTACAGATAAAAACAATGATGGAATCATTCAATATGTAGCTGATGAAGAAATTAATGAGTTAGTGGTCAATAGAGATATTATGGTTTTGGCAAACCCAGAGATTGCAAATTTGCCCAATTGGGTAATCGCTTTAGTTGCAGCTGGTGGATTGGCTGCTGCGTTATCAACTGCGGCTGGATTGTTACTTGTAATTTCTTCTTCTGTTTCTCATGATTTAATTAAGAAAATGATCAAGCCTGATATTTCTGAAAAAGGAGAATTAATTGCAGCGAGAGTATCAGCAACTTTAGCAGTTTGCGTTGCTGGTTATTTTGGAATTAATCCGCCTGGCTTTGTCGCCGCAACAGTGGCCTTAGCATTTGGTTTGGCTGCAGCATCGTTTTTTCCAGCGATTGTGTTAGGAGTTTTTTATAAAAGAATGAATAAAGAAGGAGCTATTGCTGGTATGGTAGTTGGAATTTTGTTGATGTTGTTTTATATGACTAAGTTTAAGTTCAATTGGTTTGGAGGAGGTACAAAAGAAGATTGGTGGTTTGGAATTTCACCAGAAGGCTTTGGAACTATCGCAATGATTGCTAATTTTATCGTTTCGATAATAGTATCAAAATTTACAGCTTCACCACCAAAAGAAGTACAAGAAATAGTAGAGAATATTAGAATTCCTAGCGGGGTAGGAAAAACTCAAAATCATTAAAAATAATACATGTCTTTTAAAATAAATTCCCTTCAAGAATATGAAAGTTCATATCGATCAAGTGTAGATAATCCATCTAAATTCTGGGGAGACATCGCTGAGAATTTTCATTGGAGAAAAAAATGGGACAGGGTTCTTGATTATGATTGGTCGAAACCTGAAACCAAATGGTTTTTAAACGGAAAGTTGAATATTACTGAGAATTGCTTAGATCGTCATTTAGAAAATAGAGGTGACCAAACTGCCATTATTTGGGAACCTAACAATCCTTCTGAGAAAGCAAAACATATTACTTATAAAGAACTACACAGTCAGGTGTGTGCTTTTGCCAACGTCTTGAAAAATAATGGAGTGGTAAAAGGAGATCGAGTATGCATTTATATGCCGATGGTTTCTGAATTGGCTGTTGCTCTTTTGGCATGTGCTAGAATAGGAGCAATCCATTCTGTGGTATTTGCAGGTTTTTCTTCAACCGCATTAGCTGCTAGAATTAATGATGCAGAATGTAAAGTGTTACTAACTGCTGATGGAGGTTTTAGAGGTGATAAAACAACACCATTAAAAGATATCGCAGATGATGCGTTAAAAAACTGTCCTACCATAAAAAAAACAATTGTACTTCAAAGAACAAAACAAGAAGTTACCTGGAATCCAAGTATTGACGTTTGGTGGCATGAAGAGCTAGAAAAAGTAAATGATGATTGTCCCGCTGAAGTAATGGATTCTGAAGATATGTTATTTATTCTCTATACATCAGGGTCAACTGGGAAGCCAAAAGGAATGGTGCATACTTGTGGAGGTTATATGGTCTATACAACCTATTCTTTTCAAAATGTATTTCAGTACAAAGAAGGAGATGTTTACTGGTGTACCGCAGATATTGGTTGGATTACAGGTCATAGTTATATTGTGTATGGACCACTTTCAGCTGGAGCAACAACAGTTATGTTTGAAGGCGTACCGAGCTATCCAGATTATGGACGTTTTTGGGAAGTATGTGAAAAGCACAAAGTCAATCAATTTTATACAGCGCCAACAGCCATTAGAGCTTTAGCAAAGCATCCTGCAAGTTTGGTTGATCAATATGATTTAACTAGTATAAAAACCTTAGGAACAGTAGGAGAACCAATCAATGAAGAAGCATGGCATTGGTATGATGATCATGTGGGAAAAAATAAGTGCCCGATTGTAGATACTTGGTGGCAGACAGAAACAGGAGGAATGATGATTTCTTCTTTTGCTGGTATCACGGAAGACAAGCCTACTTTTGCGACCTTACCTTTGCCAGGAATTCAACCTGTATTGTTAGATTCAGAAGGGAATGAAATTTCTGAAACGAAAGCAGAAGGTATTTTGGCAATCAAACATCCATGGCCATCATTAGCAAGAACGATATATGGAGATCATGAGCGCTATAAGAATGTATATTTTTCAGCTTATCCAGATCATTATTTTCCTGGCGATGGTGCATTACGAGATGAAAATGGAAACTACAGGATTACTGGTAGAGTAGATGATGTAGTCATTGTCTCTGGGCATAATTTAGGAACGGCTCCTATTGAAAATGCCATCAACGAACACAAAAAAGTAGTTGAAAGCGCTGTAGTTGGCTTCCCGCATGATGTTAAAGGAAATGCACTATATGCCTATGTGATTACCTATGATGGAATAGAAGAGAATGATGCGTTAGTAAAGGAAGTGAGAGAAATTGTAGCCAATACAATTGGACCGATTGCTAAACCAGATAAAATTCAATTTGTGAAAGGGTTGCCAAAAACGCGTTCTGGGAAAATTATGCGTAGAATTCTTAGGAAGATTGCTCATGACGATACAAGTAATTTAGGAGATATTTCTACCTTATTAAATCCAGATGTAGTACAAAACATTATAGACACTAAATTATAAGCCAATCAAATTTAAAAAACTCCTATATAGAAGTTTCTTTATAGCGTGAGGTAATTAAATTTTAAGTGTAAGAGGCTGTTTATGAGTTGTTTTGTTTTGAAATAGTTATATTTAATTTCTGTAATTTAATTTGTTATGTTATATAAATATTTAACGATATTCTTTTTTCTCTTTTTTTCAACTCAGTTAACATTTTCTCAAAAAGCAACACACCCAATTGATGCAAAGAATAAACAATGTCGTGAAAATGCAATTCCAACGACAAGTGCTACAATGAGTTGTGAAAACAATGCTTTAAAAGCTTGGGGAAAAGAAATGAATATGTATTTAGAACACATAAAAAAGAAAAGTAAACAATTAGATATCGTGTCCTTAGAGATTAGTCAAAAAAAATGGCACGAATTTTTCAATGCAGATATAGTTGTATATAAATCATACTTGAATAAACTGTATAAAGGAGGAACACTATCTCGTGTAGCTCTGTTAACATATAGAAAGAATGGAATACGAAAAAGAGCACTAAATTTAAAACGCTTTTTTGAAGATTTAGAAGATCATTAATTAAATACCAATTAGTATGAAACGAATTATAATTATTATAGTATCTGTCTTATTTGCTATATCGTCAATTGAGGCTCAGTCATATGATTACTATTTTGCTAAGCATACAACTTGTTCAAAGAACTTGAAATTTACTATTGAAGGTACAGATTTAAGCTATACTTTAAATACGGGTGATGAATTGAAAATTAGTGTTCCTTATGAGGAGATAAAAATAATTTTCGATAACCCCTGTTATGATTATAAACCTAAAAACTTTACTTTTAAACCAGGAGGAGTAGTTTTTGGGGGAAAACCAAAGACCCGAGATGATCTTTTTGACTCATTGTATTTGACTTTTTATAATATAAATAAACTCAATAAAAATAAAAAAGATTATAAAATTGAGTTTAAGAATGCTACTTATGATGTAAAAGAGATTAATGTTAGTGGAATAATTTTAAAATTAAAAAGAGGCAAAGTCTACTACTATAGAAAATCCAGTTACTTTCCTCCAAAGCATTATGATATAAATACACTTGACACTTATAATCCTAAAGATGGTGGATATTATATTTATAAGTACACAAAAAATGCAAGAGAATGGACCAGAAATTAATAAAAGTGTATTAACCATTTTTGATTTAAGCCTAACTCCAAAATGAAAGCACTTACACGTTTTTTTATAAGAAATTAAAAATTGTCGCTCCAAAGTATACATATACCGTACACAAAACTAATTCACCAATAAACACTCCTATAAACATATTTTTAAAAGGAGTTCTTAAAATTCCTGTGACATAACAAATTAGATCAGTTGGCACAAAAGGGAAGAAAGACCATCCTGTAATAAATAGTATAGATTTAGAGGACTTTAAACGAGTTTTCCAAACTTCAATTTGTTTAGGGAATTTTTTATCTAAATATTTACTGAAACCTAAGAGGTCAGAAAAATAGTATAAAGCAGTAGCTGAAAACATAATTCCACTCAAAGAAATAATTAAAACCAATAGTAATTGATCAGGGAATAATAAGCCTCCAACAATCACAAAAGGTGTACTGGGAATTAAGAAAAAACCTCTAACAAATGTCAGGAGAATATAAACCAACATCATTTCGCTAGAAAACTTTTTAATAAATTCAGTTAGGTATTCTGGTGTGAAGTTTTCTGGATATAAAAAATAAGCAACGGCAAAACTTATGGTAATAAGTATCCATAAGCTATAAGCAATGATTTTTCCTTTTCTAAGCATTAGTAATAAGAAATATTTTAATTAGTTGGTGTTCGATTTTTCAAATCTATCATTTAAACGAATCTAAGGAAATAATGTTACTTCATTTTCAGATACTTTTTGCTATTATGTCATGCTAGTGTCATATGGCATATAAATTGACAAATATAAATCATCTATTTTGATGGTTTTTCCATTAATAACTTAAAAACTAACATGCAACATTTTCAGAATTCAAATAAAGATAAAAAGAAACCAAAAGTATCCATGGCGAAAGCTTTTAAAACCATCATTTGGCCTAGGCGAGGATTGGTTTTTATTGGTTTATTATTGATTGTAGTTAATAGGCTAGCCGGATTTGTACTTCCTTTAGAATCAAAAGAATTATTAGATGAAGTTTATCCAAACAGAGACATGGATGCGCTGTATCAATTATTATGGATTGTAGGTTTTGCTCTATTAATACAAGCAGTTACCTCTTTTCTATTGACTAGAATTTTAAGTGTGCAAGCACAATATTTAATTTCAGAATTACGCGCTCAAGTGCAAAAGAAAGTACTGTCATTACCTATTAGTTTTTTTGACAACACAAAGTCAGGAGCTTTGGTTTCTAGAATTATGAGTGATGTAGAAGGTGTTCGAAATTTAATCGGAACAGGATTGGTACAATTGGTTGGAGGAACGATCACTGCCATAATTTCATTGGTCTTATTAATTCAGGTAAATGCATGGATGACATTATTTGTATTTCTTCCTGTTAGTATTTTTGGAATTGTTGCTCTGAAAGCATTCAAATACATTCGTCCTATTTTTAGAAATAGAGGTAAAATTAATGCAGAAGTTAAGGGAAGGTTGACAGAAACATTAGCTGGAGTTCGTGTAATAAAAGCTTTTAATGCCGAACAACAAGAAAATGAATCCTTTGAAAAAGGAGTCGATTTATTATTTCAAAATGTAAAAAAGAGTTTGACTGCTCAAGCTATTATGACAAGTTCCTCAACATTCTTATTAGGATTAGCTTCAGTTGGAATTATGGGAATTGGAGGATACTTTATGATTGAAGGTCAATTAACAACTGGAGAGTTTTTAAAATTTACATTACTTCTAGGTTTTATGATTGCGCCTATTGTACAAATGAGCAATATTGGAAGTCAGTTAACAGAAGCCTTAGCTGGTTTGGATAGAACCGAAGAGTTAATGAATATGACAGCAGAAGAAGATGATAAAGAGAGAACAGTAGAACTAGATAGCATTAAAGGAGACCTTGTTTTTGATGACGTTTCTTTTTCTTATGAGGAAGGAAAAGAAGTGTTGAATAATGTGAGTTTTCAAGTACCATCAGGATCGGTTACTGCTTTGGTTGGAAGTTCGGGTTCTGGGAAATCTACCATTGCCGGATTGTCAGCAACATTTTTAAATCCTAAATCGGGTACAATTACCATTGATACTCAGGATATGTCAAAAGTAAACTTAAGCAGTTACAGAAAGCATTTAGGCGTTGTATTACAGGATGAGTTTTTGTTTGAAGGTACAATCAAAGAAAATATCTTATTTCCTAGACCTAATGCTACAGAAGAAGAATTACAGAATGCTGTGAAAGCTGCCTATGTAAATGAATTTACGGACAGATTTGAAGATGGTTTGGATACATTAATCGGTGAAAGAGGAGTGAAGCTTTCTGGTGGACAACGCCAACGTTTGGCAATTGCTAGAGCTATTTTAGCAAATCCTAAAATTATTATCTTGGATGAAGCTACATCGAGTTTAGATACTGAGAGTGAAGCATTAATTCAAAAGAGTTTGTCAGAATTAATCAAAGACAGAACTACCATTGTTATTGCACACAGGCTGAGTACCATTAAACAAGCAGATCAAATCTTAGTGATCGAATCAGGAAGTATAGCCGAACGAGGAACGCACGACGAATTAATAGCAGCTAAAGGAAGGTATTACGATTTATATACCTATCAATCGAAAATTTAGATAAACCCTTTTTCTTTGGCTACTAAGATCAATTCTCTGTCGTCAAAACTCTGAATATTAAAGATTTGCTTTAAGTGACGCTTTCTCTTGTCTATTCCAGGAGTAGATAAAGGAACCACATTTGGCAAGTCTTTGGTTTTAGTTCCAATAGAGAGTTCATACAGTATCTTTCTATCTATATTGTCCAATACAAACTCACTAGAAAGCTGTTTACGAAGTAGTTTTACAACTGTTTTACTGTAATATGGAGGTTCATTAATAACTTCTTTAATAGCAGTGACCAATTCTTGTGGAGTAATATCATTTTTGATTAAGAATCCATCTGGGTTGATGTTCTTAAAAATACTGTGAATACGATAATTGTCATTAAAAGTTGTAGAAACAATAATCTTCGTTTCTGGCATTGATTCATTAATTTTTAAACCTAGATCTTCCCCAGAAAGAATTTTCCCATCTTCGGAAGGAGGCAAACTAATGTCCAGAAAGACAATGTCTAAATTATTCTCACTTTTTAAATAAACTTCGATAGCCTTTATTGCATCATCACAATTGTGAGCAACATCTATCGCGAAAGAATATGAATCGTCTTGTTTGCTAACGAACTGAAAAGCACTTTTATAAGCTTCAGTAATAAGTGGGTGATCGTCAATAATTAAAACTGAATAATTTTTATTAATCGTCATTTTCTATATCTATGGGAACGTTAATGTTTAGTTGACTTCCTTCTCCGCTAGCAGAGATTATTTCTAAAGTACCATTTAATTTTTGGACTCTTGTGGTGATATTTTTAATACCGATTCCTTTTTTTGATTTTTTCACGTCAAAACCAACACCATCATCTTTAATTTTAATGATGAGGTGTTCATTATTAGACGAAAAATCTAAGGTAACGAATGATGCTTTTGCATGTTTGATGGTATTTTGTAATGCTTCTTGAATAATACGATACACATTTACTTTAATGATTTCATCTGTAGATTTCCAAGAAATGTTTTTGTCAATGTTCAATTGAAATTTAAAATCTCCAACTTGACTTTTAGATTCTAACAATTGATTGATGATATTGGTAAAACTAATATCAGAACTATCAAAGTTGGTATTTAATTTATGAGACACTTCTCTAATTTCCTTTTCAATATCTTGAAGTTCTTCTAGGAAAGCTTGTTGTTGCTGTTGTGTCTCTTCATCGCCTTTTAAATCTAAAAAGCCCATGCCAACTCGAGTGCCAAAGAGTCTACCTAAGATACCATCATGCAATTCTTGTGAAATTCTATTCCGTTCTCTAGTTCGTTCTTCTTCTAAATTAGATTGCTGCTTCAGTGTTAATAGATAAACCTGCTCATTGGCTTTTTGCTGTTCTGTTTCTAAAAATAGCTTCTCGTTTTTAGCACGTTGTATTTTTAAAAAATAGAGTAGGGAGAGAATTAAAATAACACCAATACTAGTAATTGAAATCCAAAGTTGTTGTTGGGTTAGTAACTTATTGTCTTCGATGATTTCATCGGTTTCAAATTCGATACGAGTAAATTTATTATTCACCTTACGTTCTGAACCTATTAGACTATCATTATATTTAATATATAGATTCAAATAATCTTTAGCTTTTTTAGGTTGTAAGTCAGTAAGTTGTTCTAATGTTCTTAAGTAGTATAGTCCATTTTTCACTTCTTTAGCTAGACTATTTGCCTCTTTAGCATATTTAATAGCGTTCAATGTGTCCTTTTTATACTTAAAGAATTCAGATATATATATTTTACTACCTACCATAGCAGTCTTATCATTTAGGCTATCTCTAATAGCTAGACCTCTAAATAAATCTTTTTTTACATTAATAGTGTCTTGCAATTGCAGGTTACAATATGCTCTACCATTTAAAATATTTGAGAGAACTCTTGCATGATCATAGTTTGCATAGTTGTTATTGTACTTTTGAGATTTGTTATAATAATCAACAGCAGTAACATAATCTCCTTTTTCGAGATATATTAGTCCAAAATAGCTATACGTACTAGCGAACCATTTTTCATTATCCTTTACCTTTTTTAAATATTCTAGCCCAATTTGAAGATATTCTATAGAACGATTATATTCTTTTATATCAAGCTGGATATTAGAAAGACCACTATAGGTATAATGTAAAAATTTATAATGCTCAATATCTTTAAATAATTTTATTGTTTGAATATACAAAACTTCGCTTCCAGTATAGTCTCTAAAACGACCTTTGATATGAGCCATTTGCCCTAACATTCGTGCAGTTTCAAATTTTTCACCAATAACATTAAAGTGTTTATATGCTTGATTAAAATAAAAATACGCTTTTTCATAAATATCTCTGGCAGCGTAATAATCAGCATAACTCCAATTAGCATCAGCAAGTGTAAACGTATCTTTTACTTTTATTGCTAGCTCTATAACCTCTTTATTCATATTAAGAAATTGAGCTGTGTCATTTAACTCGTAGAAACGGTAAGCTATTATACTCAAATCGCGTACAGACAAACTGTCTTTTGATTTTGATAAAAGTTGGTTATATGCCTTTGATAAAAAGGATTTTTTCTTTTCTAAAGAATAAGCATTATCTCTTGAGAATTCTATCCAAGTTAGTATACTGTCGATTTGTGTATTAATTTTTTTTTTTGGTTGTTCAGTCTGATTACAGGATAAAAAATAAAAACTTAATAAAAGAATTATAGTAGGAAGTAAAGATTGTAACTTGTTCTTCAATGTAATTTTCTTTGAAAAACAAATCTAATAAAAAAGCCCTTAGTCTTACTAAGGGCTTTGACTTTATTTAGATAATGATTAACATTGTTTTCCTTTTGGACAATCTGGTGTAGTACCAGAACCATCTCCTTGGATAGTAAACTCTGTGTGATCTAATACTAGTTCTTCATCGTTTGAGTTAAGATCAGTACAAGAAGTTAAGATTAGAGAAAATAAAATCGTGAATAAAACAATTTTTAAAGTTTTCATAACATAATATTTAAAATTTGACAATAGTTTTCTGTGCCGTAAATACAGCGGTTGTGTTGGGTAGAATGGTTATAGATGGTTCATAGCAATTAACCATGGGGTTACATCTTGAATTCTATTCAACGGTTAGTCTGCTGCAGGCAGACGGTAGAACTTCTGTGGAATGACTGGATTAGAGTCGATGAGGTCTGGATAATCCTATGGCCTATAGGAAACCGTGACTTCTAGAAATTCTCTATTGTGCACAATGTGAAGCGTTCGCAATTTTTTAATGATGCTAGCAATTTTTAGTTCAATAATAGAACCACTAGTTTAATAATAGAACTATTAAGGAAAAGAAAAAAGACTGCTTGAGTAAACGGAGATACTCTTTGAGTAATCGCCGCTTTTGACTTAGGTTACGGAACTAGGTCATTTGAAAGTTTAATGTTCTTTTTCATAGCTTTTAATTTTTACTTAAGATACAAAAAAAAAATGACTTACGCAAGGATTTAATCGATTTTCTCGTAGCTTTTCACCCTTTTCTATAACCTATATTTCACTCTTATTTTTCTTATAAAAAACAAAAGACGCCTCTTTCAAGGCGTCTTTGTGTATTCTTTATATTGAAAGTAATTAACTTACCATTCTATATTCTTTTCTACAATAGACATCCTTATTTTCTAGAAACATCGCAAGTCCAATTGGACAGATTGTCGATGTTGTGTGTAAATAATTAGTTCTCATTTTATTGATATTTATAATGAATGCAATTCGCCAATACATAGTACTTGCATACTGCGGTACAAAGATCAAAACATTTTTTAAATAAACAAACAAAAATTAATTTAATTTATTGACAATCAAGTAGTTAAATTAAAAATTAAACATAAGAATCCCTCTTCGTTCTTTGACGAAAACTGTGATATTCCTGCAATGGTTTATCTCTCAATTGCTTACTATCCAAATGCTAGTATTTAGTATCTTTTAATCTTTGACATATTTTCTTTAAAAAAAATCACAAAAAAAGGCGTCCAATTTCTTGAACGCCTTTGTATTTATCTATTTTCTTGCTAATTCATAAGAACTGTAATGTTAAAAATTGACATACGACGTCCGATTTCGATAGAATTCCGTCTTTGGTTCCTCGAAAAGCACAACTTTTTACAGATGCTTGGATTTGTATATGTAATCTTCTTTCTTTCATTGATGTTGCAAATATATAAGGTTTTTGTTCTTTTTCTTTATGAAACCTGCTCGATACATAAAAAGTATGTGAATACCATACTTTTAGTATGTGGAAACCATACTCTATTCTTAAATAGAAGAAATACTTTTGGTGTCAGAAGCATAGTACATGTGCTTTTAGGTATGAGCAATAACAGCCGTTTATTATTATAGGGAAACTTTGTTTGAATAAAGAATAGAAAAAGTTTCTGAAGATCTAAAAATCATAGCTCATACTGCAGGCATAGTTATTTTAAAATAGCTAAAGCTAACCTTAGATCTTCAGAAGAACATTAAGATAACCTTAATTCAATAGAATTAAGACTACTCCAGACGAAAAAGCGCTTTGCTATGAGGCGCTTTTTTTATTTTCAAAAACTCCAGTTTAAATTTTTAGTAGGTTGTTAAATATGTATGCTCAAAAAGAAATTCTAGATTTTGCTTTGTAAGTTTGCAAAAGAATTGCCGACGTAGCAAACTATTAAAACCAAAACTTATGAAAAAACTAGCAATACTATTTTTAGTGGCTATTGTATCTGTTTCATGTAAAACAGAACCTGAAAAAGAAAACTTTCCAGCAGAATTAGGTAGAATATTTGAGAAACATGGAGGAATTGATAATTGGAGAAAAGCAAGAACCTTATCTTTTAATCTAGGAGAAGAAGCTCATACTTCAGATTTATGGTCGAGAAAAACAGCTATAAATTCTCCAAAATATTCTTTAGGATTTGATGGGAAAGATGTTTGGCTTTCTGAAAAAGATTCAGGAGCTTATAGAGGAAACCCTAAATTTTATCACAATTTAATGTTTTATTTCTACGCAATGCCTTTTGTATTAGCAGACGATGGAATTATATATGAAGAAGCTGAGTCAATTACTTTTGAAGAGAAAGAATACAAAGGAATAAAAATATCCTATAAATCGAATGTAGGAACATCTCCTGATGATAATTACGTTGTCTATTATAACCCTTTAACGTATCAGATGGAATGGTTGGCCTATACGGTAACATTCAGGTCTAAAAAGCCATCAGATAGTTTTAGATTGATTAAATATGGTGCTTGGGAAAATGTAGACGGACTTCAATTTCCAAAATCAATTACTTGGTATAAAAAAGATGACAGTGGTCAACCAACTGAACCAGCCAGATCTGCAACAGAATTTACATTACCATTTATCAACGAAACACCATTGCAAGATTCGTTTTACGAAAAACCTAAAGAATAGATTTTATCATATACATTACAATAGTAATCATGAAACCTTGGAAGTAACACATTTTCAAGGTTTTTTGTTTTCTTCAAAATATCTAAATCAAATAGCTGTAATTCAGAAACTTCATCTTCTTGAATAATTAATGTATTCATATCTTTTTTCAATTCAGCAATAAAAACATGATGAAACTCATTATCTTGAATACCATTGTCATGAGAAACTTCATGTTTCCGTATACCAATCTTAATGAGATCTTCTTCAAATAAAGCAAGCCCTATTTCTTCGTAAACTTCTCTCAATGCTGCCTTTTCAATTTCTTCACCTGCTCCAATATGTCCAGCTACAGAAATATCCCATAAATTAGGGAATACCTTTTTTGTTGGGGCTCTTTTTTGCAATAATATTTTCTTGTCTTTTGTAAAAATCCAGATATGTACGGTGGGATGAAAATAGCCTTTTTGATGTGCAATAGATTTTAAACAAGTTTTCCCTGTATAATTCCCTTGAGTATCTAAAATGTCAATTACTTCATCCATTAACGCATTAATTTGTGACTAAAAAGATAGCGCTTTTTTGTTATTTGTATTGTCTTTTAATGTTGGAATATTTGCTTCTTTAGCAGGTAAGAATGTATAGGATATTTCTTTCTTTCCTTTTTTAACCTTAAATGATGCTTTGTAGTTAGAATACCCATTGTAATAACTTCGGTAGCTAATTTGATCACCTTTTCTTAATCCAGCCTTAAAAGCATTCGAGTTTGTATCAATGTCTTTGATGTTTAACTTATCATTAGTAAAGGTAAACCCTAGATCAAATACCTCGGTAAGAGGATTGAATTCATAGCCAAACTCTTTAAAAATAGATTCTAAATTATAGAGATTACCTTTTTCGATATGCTTGTCGAAAAAAGGAGTTAGGTCTTCTTTTAAAAACTCGTTGGCTTTCAAAATAAAATAAGTATGTGTAATCCTCTGTTCATTTTTTTGAGCATCTTCTTTAATAGCTAACATTAAATCATCCAAGCTCTTTACTCCATTTGATTCTTTTCGAATCTTATTGTCGAGATAGAAAGCAAAAAGAGCTCCTCTTCTATATGGAAGCTTTCCATAATCTCTACTACTCCAAAAATTGGTATAATTAATTTCTTTATTCGGAGCTTCTTTAACCGGGGAGGTGTATAACGCTTTAATCATTTGATTGAGCTCTTTAATAAAATAGCTTTCATCCAAGTCATATATATTGTTCTTAGCAATATTCTTTATGGTATAATAGTCAGTAAAACCTTCACTAAACCAATACTGTTCCTCTTCGTTGTCATTTTTAATTAAATGACCAATCCAATTGTGTTGTAATTCGTGATTGAAAAGATAGATTAAGCCTTCTGTTTCTAAGTCTTTATTATTAGTAGCGGAAGTAGCGAAAGAGTTTGTGAGTCCACTACCTTGAAAACTACTTCCTCTTTCTAAATATGTTGGAGTCATGGTAACAGCAAAATATTTTTGAGAATGATCTTGCCAAAAATCTCGTTGAACATGCAAGGTTTTCTCTAAAACCTTTGCCATCGTTGAATCTTTAAAGACTTCCCAATCTCCTCGAATCCCTAAAACAGCTTTATTCCCTTTAATGTTGAGAATATATGGTTTGTAGTTCCCTCCAGTGAAAACTGCACTATGAAAGTATCGTTCATTCGTACTTGTTATTTTTTGATTTTTATTGTTTGTATCAAAACTATTAATAAGGTTGAAATCATGATCAAACCCTTTCCACTCTATGGTAACATCAAACATTGCCTCTGAATTAGGAACATAATCTCTTGGCAACATAAGAAGGTTGTGAGAAAAGACATGGAAATATTCTTTTTGAACTACAGGCCGATATGTATTTCTTGTGGTTAATGTATCTTCTGTATCTTGTTGTATAGAATATGAAAACTGAATCTTATCAATATTCTTAGCATGTCTTATCACAAACCTGTTGCTATCTTTTTCCTTAATGATTTCAATAGCCTGATTAGACTTTAAATTACGTATCGTATTGTGTAAATTCTCTTGACCCCAGGCTTTGTCTTGCAATAAAAGAACGGTTTCTCCGCTTGGGTTTGCTTTAAACTCCATTTGTATATTTAATGAAGGTTTCTCATTGCTTGCATCGTGAGATATCCGATAAACTATTTCATTGTTCTTTTGACAAGAAGCTAATAGAATAAAAAATAGAATAGTTAATTTTTTCATGGTCGTTGATTTTGACTAAAGACGATAAAAAAAACAAGATGTCACAAAAACTACTCAAGCGTTTAGATGAAATAAAATTGAAGCAATCGTTTTATGAATTTAATTTTACAAGGATTCTTCAATGCATCTATATAATAAAGAGAGTTCTTCTTTTGTGTTATACAGATGACATGATATTCTTAAATAGCTTCCACGAAATGAAATAAAAATTTGATGCTCATTTAGTTTTCCTTTCAATAATTCTATGTCAATTGATTTGGGTAGTTTAACTCCAAACATATGATGGGTTCTGTCTTCATCATTTTCTATATAACACCCTATTTGTCTTAATTCATTAACAGATTCTTTAGTAAGCTCTTTACAATACTCTTGAATTGCTTCTGGAGTCCATTCTATGAGTTGTTTTAATGCAGCTATTTGCATTTGCACATAAATGAAATTACCACTTTCTCCCATGGTATACCTAGCAGCAAAAGGTTTGTATTCTTGTTGATACTGAGTAAGGCCTGAAAGATTTTCACTATGCAACCTGTTAGCCCAATTCTCTTCTAAAGGCTCTCCATTATCAAAATAAGAACCATAATAAGCAAAACAAAAACCATAAGGTCCAAACAACCATTTGTAACCTGCACAAATAAGTGCGTCAGGCTGAATTTCATCAATAGAAAAAGGAAAGGCTCCTACAGATTGACTTCCATCTATAATGAATAATGAATGATGCTTTTTAGTTTTTTTGCTGATGGCTTTAACATCAAAAAGAGTTCCGTTAGACCAATGAGTTTGTCCCATAGCAACTACTGCTGTGTTTTCATTAATCGCGTCTAAAATATTTTTATTCCATTTTTTACCACAATCAACCTCACTATCAGGCTGTTTTATAATTTTTAATGTAGCATTATATTTATCAGCTAATTTTTCCCAAGAATAATAATTGCTTGGGAATTGCTCTTCAACAAGTAAAATTTCATCTGAGCTTTTTAGCTTGATGTTTTTTGCAACAGTAGCTATACCATATGAAACAGAAGGAATCGTCGCAACACGATTGTATTCATTAGCTCCAATCAATTCTGCAAAGAGTTGCTTTAATTCGGTAACTGGATCAAAAAAATCTGAAGAAGGAATTAAGTAAGGCCTGCTTTTTTCAAGTACTGCTCTTATGCCAGCTTCTTCAACTGATTTAAAAGAAGGTGACATTCCGGCATTATTTAAATAGGTGATATTCTTTGGAATATCAAACAAGTGGTTTTTATTTTTAAGCTGCATATTTCTTATTTAAAGTAAGAAAAATCTTCTCCATTTTCAATTTTCAATAAGGTTTCATAAATCAACTTAATGACATTTTCCACGTCGTCTCTGTGAACCATTTCTACTGTAGTGTGCATATATCGAAGTGGTAAAGAAATCAATGCAGAAGCAACACCTCCATTGCTATAGGCAAATGCATCAGTATCTGTTCCTGTCGCTCTTGAAAGTGCAGAACGTTGAAAAGGAATCTTTTTATCTTCAGCAGTTTCAGTTATCAAATCTCTTAATTTTTGTTGAACGGCTGGTGCATATGCAATAACGGGCCCGTCTCCATTCTTAATAGCTCCTTCTTTCTTCTGATCGATCATCGGAGTAGTAGTGTCATGAGTTACATCAGTTACAATAGCAACATTAGGTTGAATGGTCTGTGTAATCATTTCTGCTCCTCTTAAACCAATTTCTTCTTGTACGGAATTTGTTATATACAATCCAAAAGGAAGCTCTTTTTTATTCTCATGCAAAAGCCTAGCAACTTCAGCAATCATAAATCCACCCATTCTATTATCTAAAGCACGACATACAAAGTTCGTTTCATTCAAAATATGGAACTCATCGGGATAGGTGATTACACATCCTACATGAACACCTAGATTTTCAACTTCTTCTTTAGTCTGACATCCTACATCAATAAAAATATTGTCTGGTTTCGGAGCCTCCTCTTTCGCTTTATTCCTAGTATGAATAGCTGGCCATCCAAAAACACCTTTTACAATTCCGTTTTTAGTATGAATATTTACAATTTTACTAGGAGCTATTTGATGATCACTCCCTCCATTGCGAATTACATAAATCAAACCATTGTCTGAAATATAATTTACATACCATGAAATTTCATCGGCATGACCTTCTATTACTACTTTATATGTAGCTTTAGGGTTAATTACAGCAACAGCACTCCCATAGGTGTCTGTAATGAATTCATCTACATAAGGAGTTAAATAATTCATCCATATTTTTTGACCTTCCCACTCGTAACCAGTTGGAGCAGCATTGTTAAGATATTTTTCTAAAAATGAAAGTGATTCTTTAGTTAAAATTGATTTGTCTGACATTATTATAAATTTATTTCGAGTAAAAATAAACCATTTTTGAAACCGTTAGAATAAAATAAGGAAACTTCTTCTAAAGTTTATGAATTTATTAAGATTGGCATAAAGAAGAATGATGCCTCAATTTTGTTATTTATGATATCTTTACAGTATTAAATAAACTATTTGAAAAGAACAGTGCTCATATATCTATTATTTATTCCCTTTTTGTTGAATGCGCAAAGGAAGGATTCGTTGCCATTAAATTTAAATGACTACATCTTAATCAAAAAAGGAGATACCTTAACAATTAACTTGGATGAATTTTCAATATTACCAAAGCATAAATTTAAGTCTTCGGTGGATGCTCGTTATTATTATTGGTTTACTACCAAAGTAAACAAAGCGTATCCTTATGCTAGGTTAGCTTCAGAAAGGTTAGATTCCTTAAGTTCAAGGTTAAGCAGAATCAAGAAAAAAAGAAAGAGAAGAAAACATACTAGAAAAGCTCAAAAATATTTAGAAGGTGAGTTTTCAGATCAATTAAAAAAAATGACCAAAACTGAAGGCCGTATTTTAATTAAGTTAATACATAGGCAAACAGGTAAGACGGCTTTTGAAAATATTCGTGAATTAAGAAGTGGATGGAAAGCATTTTGGTATAATACTACGGCTAATTTATTTAGACTCTCTCTCAAAAGCGAATACCACCCAGAATCTATAAATGAAGATTACTTGATAGAAGATGTATTGCAGAGGAGTTTTATGGAAGGAAGATTAACTCCTCAAAAAACAAAACTCGACTTTGACTTCCCAAAAATTGCAGCATCTAAAAAAGGAAACATTGATGTAGAAGAGTATAAAAAGATGTTTGCAAAGCAGAATAAAAAGAAAAGTAAAAAGAAAAAGCAGCGTTAAGGTTAACAGTCTTAGTTAATTAGTAAATTTCTTCAATTTTTATCAAAAAAAGTTTGTTTAGGATTTAAA
>TARA_R110002073_G_scaffold218689_7_pt1 | contig 37211 bp, 34 predicted proteins | sample TARA_R110002073 | Tara Oceans TARA_R110002073 (sample SAMEA4397174) | marine metagenome | biome: Polar Biome; feature: [DCM] deep chlorophyll maximum layer (ENVO:01000326); material: water (ENVO:00002006), including particulate matter (ENVO:01000060) such as... | depth 40 m | reverse complement strand
CGAGTCAGATGTTGCGTTGTTCACTTGAGACCAGCGGGGCAAGCTCACTCTCCGATTCGATGACCTGGGCTATCATGTTGCGAATTGAAAGCGCCTCGCCTTGCTCGCGGGTGGCATCGCCGCTCTCGAGCCAATTGAAGCAGCGACTAATATTATTGCTTGTCACCTGCTGAGGCGCCAAAAGTGCAAAGCCATACTAGTCGGCGACGGTTTGCCACCCGGCGCGAGTTGCGTAGTCGTCAGCGGACTGGCTGCAGCCGTGCAGAATAACGACCAACGGAGCATTGGCAATTTTCGCAGGGACATACTGAAACATCGCAAGGGCGCCGGGATTGTCGTCTGGAGGCGCTTGCGCCTCAAGGTCGCTAGCCTCGGCGGCACCGTAGCTTGTGGCGATGAGGACAAGGGCGGAGCAAAGAGCGATGAGTCGTGGGTTGTTCATCTTGAAGGGCTGCATCTTCCCTCCCTCATGTTTCCGCCGTGTGTCGGTTTGGCAAAACTCGAAGAAAATCTTAGCTTCGGATCCACGACCACACTTCGCGGAAGCTGGGCTTTTTGCCATAGGACAAGATTCCAACGCGGTAGACCTTGGCGGCCAGAAGCACAGCGCCAAAGAGCGATACCAGCAAGATACCAATCGAGGCGAGAATCTCGGCTGTGGATGCGGCGTCGAGGAGAAAGCGCATCGGCATGAGGACCGGCGATGCAAAGGGAATTTGCGTAAGCACTTCGGCGACGCCGCCTCGTGGATCGCCTGCGACAATTTGCACGCAGAGCACGGGGATGATGAGCATCAGCATCACAGGAGTTTGCGCCTGCTGCGCCTCTTGCTCGCTATTGACCATGGCACCGATGGCAGCGTAGAGCGCCGCGTAGAAAAAGTAGCCTAAGAAAAAGTAGATTAGAATAATGGCGAAATCGGCGGCGCCGAGGCTTGGCAGCTCAAATGCGCCCGCACCGGGAATGCCAAAGAGCCCAAGAACTTCTTCGCGGAAGGTGATGATGAGGGCTGCCATCATGCCCCACAGCGTGAGCTGCAAGAGCCCTACGCAGCCAACGCCAATAACCTTTCCGAGCATCAGCGAAATCGGTCGCACCGAGGAGACCATAATTTCGACGACGCGATTGTTCTTCTCTTGGATGACGCTGCGAAGTACTGCCACGCCGTACAGGAGGATCGCGATGTACAACACAAACATCACCGCATAGCCAACGACGAAGGATGCGGTTCCCGAGGTTGCCTCGCCCTGCCCTGTGGTCTGCTTGGATTCAAACTCCACCTTCTGAAAGAGGTTGGCGATTTGCAGTTCTGCCAGCCCCATGTCTTTGCCGCGGGTGCGGAAGATCGCAAAGTCGACCAAACTGGAGAGCCCTTTCGTCACCAGCATATTGGTGGCGTTGTCGCCGCGGTAAATCACTTTTCCGCCGGTTAAGACGTCTTTGGGGAAGACAAGATAGCCGTCGATTTGCTCGTCGCGGATGCGTTTCTCAAGCACCGCCAAATCGGTTTCTGGCGGCACCTTCTCGATCTTAAAGGCGACGCCTCGGGCATCGAGTTCGATGTCCATCATGCCAGCAACGTCGCGCTCGCTGCGGTCGACAACCTGAACATGAAAGCCTTCTTGCACGCTGCGCACGCTTAGATAGGCAGGCAATACGATCGCCGCGATCATGCCAATGGGGCCAAGGATCGTGACAATGGCAAACCACTTGTTGCGCACGCGTTCCAGAAATTCGCGTCTGGCAATAATAAACGCCTGTCTAGTCATCGGCGAGTCGCCCTTCTTGCTCGGCATCGGCCATGGCCCCTACTCGGGAGACAAAGATTTGGTGCAACGTCGCCTGTTGGCGCTCGAACCGGCGAATGCCGAGGTTTGCAGCGACAAGCTCGGCTAAGAGTTTATCCGAGTCCCCACCCTCAGCCAGCTGCACAAGCAAGCCATCGCGCTCGCCGCGAATCGATTCGACCAAAGGTTGCACAAGCACTTCGGTGCGGGCTCGCGCCTCGTCTTCGCTGGTTCGAAAGGCCAGCATGATAAGCCCTTCGGCCGCAGCCTCGCGCTTAAGCTCGTCGAGCGGCCCTTCCACCGCCTTGCGCCCCTTTGCCATGATGCAAACGTGATCGCAGAGATGCTCGGCCTGCTCCATCAAGTGGGTCGAAAAGAGAATCGTCTTGCCGGCGTCTTTCTGCGCGCTGACAATGTCTTTCAGAACCTCGGCGTTAATTGGATCGAGACCACTCCAAGGCTCGTCCAAGATCAAAAGGTCCGGATCGTGAATTAGAGCGGCGGCAAACTGAACCTTCTGCTGCATGCCTTTGCTTAAGTCCTGCACGTTGTTGCCGTGCCAGTCGGAAAGCTTAAGACGCTCGAGCCAAACATCCGCTTGGCGAGTCGCTTCTTTGCCGCGAAGCCCCCGCAGCGAGCCAAAGAAGGCCAGCGTCTCGCGCACCTTCATCTTTGGATACAAACCGCGCTCTTCGGGGAGATAGCCAATGTGCTTTGCGGCGGCGGGCCCAGGACGCAATTTCCCAAGCAGCTCGATCGATCCAGAATCGGGCATGATGATGTTATTGATCATGCGCAGCGTCGTCGTCTTGCCGGCGCCATTGGGCCCGAGAAGCCCATAGACAACACCGGTTGGGGCCTCGAAGCTCAAATCTCCAACGGCCACGAAATCGCCGTAGCGCTTGCCTACCCCGCTGAGGCGAAGACTAAATTTAGGCGTCGCCAAAGGAACCGCCACCCAGCAAATACAAAGTGGCCATGCGCACGGCAACGCCGTAGGCAACTTGGTCGAGAATCACCGAGCGCATGCCATCGGCAACATCCGGCATCATCTCCACACCGCGATTGATGGGGCCTGGGTGCATAACGATGGCATCGGCTTTGGCAAGACTAAGAGTGTTTCGGTTGAGCCCAAAGTAGCGAGAGTACTCGCGAGTATTGGCAAATCGCGAGGTGCCAGAACCCAGACGCTCGTTCTGAATGCGCAGCATCATCACAACGTCAGCACCCTCGAGCGCTTCTTCAAGCTTGTAGCAGACTCGCACTTGCCCTTTTGCGTCTGGACCAGCAAGCGACTCGACATCGCGCGGCATTAGCGTTGCCGGGCCGCAAAGCCGCAGGTTGGCGCCGAGTTTGGTCATTGCCAAAATATTGGAGCGCGCGACTCGAGAGTGGTCGATATCGCCAACAATCGCGATTTCCAAATCCTTGAGCCCCTGGCCTGGAACCCCCTTGTGCTTGCGAATTGTCGCGCAATCGAGCAGCGCTTGGGTGGGATGCTCGTGAGTGCCATCCCCGGCATTGATAACCGCGCAACTCACATGCTTGGCAATTAGCGCAGGTGTTCCCGATGCCTGATGACGAATGATGATGACGTCTGGATTCATCGCCATCAGGTTGCGAGCAGTATCGAGCATGGTCTCGCCCTTGCTCGCCGACGAACCACTGCCGCTTATATTGATGGTGTCGGCGCTCATGCGCTTGCCGGCAATCTCAAAGGAGGTGCGGGTTCGCGTCGAGTTCTCGAGAAAGAGATTGATAACCGTGCGACCGCGCAAGGTTGGCACTTTCTTAATGGGACGCTCGTTGATGCCTCGCAAGGTCTCGGACAAGTCGAGGATCTGCGTGATGTCGTCGGCATCCAGGTCGGCGATGCCAAGGAGGTGCCGATGGGGAAATACGCGCGCTCGATTGCTAGGACTCATTGGGAATTCGTGTCCTCAGAATAACTCGGTCTTCATCGCCGTTTTCCTTTAGGAAGACTTTTACCGAGTCGTTGTCAGTAGTTTGGGCAATAAGCCCGACGTAATCCGCAGCGATGGGCAACTCGCGCATGCCGCGATCGATGAGCGTGGCCAACTGCACTTGCTTAGGACGCCCAAAGTCCATAAGTGCATCGAGCGCAGCCCGGACCGTTCGGCCGGTGAAGAGCACATCATCGACAAGGACGATGTTGTTGCCAGCCAGGCGAAAGGGCAGATCCGTGGCGCCGATTTCGGGCCTTGGTAATCCTATAAAGACATCGTCGCGATACAGGGTAATGTCGACTGCACCCAGCATGGGCCGATTGCCTTCGATGGCCTCGATAAGCGGCACCAAACGCTCGGCAAGGTGCAATCCTCCGGTCCGAATCCCCACCAGGGCAACGTTTACGGCCCCCTGATTGCGTTCGACCACCTCGTGAGCGATGCGGCGAAGCATGCGGGCAATGGCGGCCTCGTCGGCGATCACACGCCTGTCAACCAATTCACTACTCGTCTCCCGAGGGCTGCGTGGCGGCACACCCAGGCGATATCGAACTTTATGCAGTCGGGTCAAGCGGAACCAGGGCTGTGTACGGTACCTTGTCGTGAATGGATCCCGCGGCCAACCCTGGCGAGATCATCGATGGGCGATATCAAGTGGTTCGCCTCATCGGGCGCGGCTCTATGGCAGATGTCTTTGAGGCGATAGATTCAAAGACCAAAAAGGGCATCGCCCTGAAGATTCTGCGCGGCCAGGTGGCCCAAAACAAAGAGGCTGTGGAGCGACTTCGCCGAGAAGCTCATGTCCAAAGCCTTATTAGCCACCGCAACGTGGCAGCCGTATACGGCGGCGGAGCGACGGCAAAGAACGAGCCCTATTTGGTTGTCGAACTGCTGCAGGGCATGTCCTTGCGACGAGTTGTGAGGGCTGGCGGTGTCGAGCCGCAAGTGGCAGCAAGCTACATCTGGCAGGCCTTGCAGGGGCTCGTTGCAGCCCACAGCGTTGGCGTCTTTCACCGGGACATCAAGCCGGCAAATCTGATGCTCGAGCCATCGCCGGGGCCAGTCGAACGAGTCGTGCTCATCGACTTTGGCTTTGCCGCCCAAGAAGGCGGCGCTCGGCTAACGCAAGTTGGCCATGTGGTGGGCAGCCTGGCCTATCTTGCCCCCGAGCGGCTCGAAGGAGATCCTGGCTCTGCCGGCGCCGACCTCTACGCCCTTGGCGTCATCCTCTACGAACTCCTCGCCGGTCGCCGTCCGTTCGAGGCCGAAGATGAACTCGAGCTAATCAATATGCAGATTCACGATAGGGCCGAACTGCCATCGAAGGTAGCGCCGGACCGTGACATTCCGGCAAGCCTCGAAGCTGTGGTGATGCGCTGCCTTCAGAAATCTCCCGACGACCGCGCGCTGCACGCTGGAGCCATGGCGAAAGAGATCGAAGACGCCATGGCGACGTTCTAGAACGGTCGCCATGAACGCGAGCAGCTAGCCACGCGAGCAGCTAGCCACGGCCGTGGGATGGGCCCACTACAGAGCTAATCTCATCAGCGAGCTCAACCGTCATTCCCATCGTGTGATAGCCCTTGTCCACGTAGATCACCGTTCCAGTGATGCCGCTTGAAAGAGGACTCAGAAGGAATGCAGTGCTGTTGCCAACTTCTTCGGCGGTGAGCTCATCCGTCAAGGGAGAGTTCTTAGATGCGTAGTCGATCATAAGCTGCATGGGCCCAATGGCGCCTGCGGCCCTGGAGTTGTACGGCCCCGCCGAGATCGAGTTGACACGGTGGCCCCACTTGCGACCGGCTTCGTAGGCAAGAACTCGAGTATCCGACTCGAGCGCAGCTTTTGCCGATGACATCCCTCCGCCGTAAAACGGAATGACGCGCGCAGCAGCCATGTAGGAGAGCGCAACAAACGAGCCACCGGGCTTCACAAGCGAGCCAAAGTGGCTAACCAGAGAAGCGTAGCTGTAGGCCGAGACACCGACCGCTGCCAGGTAGCCCTTGCGGCTGGTCTCCAAGAGCGGCTTCTTTACTTCGGGACCGTTGGCAAGGCTGTGCACAACCATGTCCAAAGGCGTATCGCCAAAGTCCTTTTGCATCTCGGCGGCGACGCCAGAAATGCTTACATCGTTGTGCTGCTTGTAGCGGCGGCTCTCGCGAAGCTCTTCGGGGATGTCCTCGAACTTGTCGTAGTCGGCGTCCAGCGCGTAAATCTTTTCGAACTCCATCTTGGAGCCGTCGCTGAGGGTAAGCGATTCGTCAAACTTGCCCTTCTCCAATAGCTTCGTAAAAACACCGTAGGCTGGCGGCCAAGTGCCAACACAGACCGAGGCGCCCGCTTCGTAGAGACACTTGGCAATGGCGAAGCCGAAGCCTCCATCGTCGGCGACTCCCGCAATGAACGCTCGCTTGCCCTTGAGATCGATTCCCAGCATGGCCGCATCTTTCCCAAGGATTCCGGCCGAGTCAATGCTCCTCCTTGGCCGAATGGCGCTCGCAGCAAAGGCCCTTGGAATCTGGCCACCCGCCGGGCAAAGAACCTAGCGCCATGCGCCTGGGAGCCGATACAGTGAAACCGTGAGCACCCATTACGATTGGATCATTATCGGCTCGGGCTTTGGCGGCAGCGTATCGGCGCTACGGCTTGCCGAGAAGGGCTACAAAGTGCTGGTCATCGAAAAGGGGCGGCGCTTTACCAAGACCGACTTTCCAAAGACCAACTGGGATCTCAAGCGATGGATGTGGATGCCCTCGATGGGGCTTAAGGGCATCTTCCAAATGTCATTCATGGACCACGTCACGGTTTTGCACGGCGTTGGTGTGGGCGGCGGCTCGCTGGTCTACGCCAATACTCTGCCGACCCCGACGGATCATTTCTTTGAGTCACCCTCGTGGGCAAGCCTCGCCGATTGGAAGACCGAACTCGCGCCGCACTATGCAGAGGCCAAGCGCATGTTGGGTGCCGCACCAAATCCTCTCGAAACCGAGGGCGATCGAATCTTGGCCGAGATTGCCAAGGACATTGGCCGCAGCGAGCACCACCATCCTGCAGAGGTCGCGGTGTTCTTTGGAACGCCCGGCGAGACCGTCAAGGATCCGTACTTCGATGGCGAGGGACCGGACCGCACCGCTTGCGATTTTTGTGGCGCCTGCATGACCGGCTGTCGCAAAGGCTCGAAAAATACCCTCGACCTAAACTACCTGTTCTTGGCCGAGCGCCGCGGTTGCGAGATTCTCCCCGAAACCGAGGTTACGAATGTGACGCCGAGAACCAGCGATGGCTACGCGGTTTCGACAAAAGAGTCTTTCGGAAAAGGCACGAAGGAGTTTACTGCCGACAAGGTGATCTTCGCAGGTGGCGTGATGGGCACGGTGCCGCTCTTGCTCGAGCTGCGAAGCCGCAATCGCTCGCTCCCTGCCCTCTCGCAGCAATTGGGCAAGATGGTGCGAACCAATAGCGAATCGCTAATTGCTGTTGTGGCGCCAAAGACCACTAAGAACTTTTCCAAGGGCGTGGCAATCACCTCGATTTTGCACACAGACGAGCACAGCCATGTTGAGCCCGTTCGCTACGGCGAAGGCTCGAGCTTCTTTCGAACCATGGCTGTGCCCCACGAGCCTCTGCCAACCCTGGCGGGAAGGCTGGCGGCAACGGCGCGGGGCTTTGTGAAAAACCCGCTAAAGTGGGCGCGCATCTACAGCACACGCGATTTTGCCAGCAAGAGCCAAGTACTGCTCTACATGCGCACCCTGGAAGGAACGCTATCGCTCGAGCTTGGCCGCTCTGCACTCACCGGCTTTCGCAAGGCATTGGTGACGACGCTCGACGATCCGAAAGAAGCGCCGGCAGCCTTTATCGAAGAAGCCACCGACATCGCCAAACGCTTTGCCGCAAAAATGAAAGGCACGCCGGTAAGCATCGTCACCGAGACGCTACTGGGCACTCCATCGACCGCTCACATTCTTGGCGGATGCACGATGGGCGCCGATGCGAGTGCGGGCGTCATCGATAGCCAGCATCGCGTCTTTGGCTACGATGGGCTCTACGTTATCGATGGTTCGGCGATGTCTGCCAACCCGGGTGTGAATCCATCACTAACGATTACCGCCATGGCAGAGCGCGCTATGAGCCTAATCCCGGCGAAGGCGTAGAATCGCGGGCAGCACATGTAATCCGCGCCCATATGAAGCAAACTCTCCCAAACGATGAGTATCTATCATTTGATGAGTTTAGGCCTGGTGGCGCTGTGTTCGCTTTCCACTGCGGCGTTGGCACAGAGCTCAACGCCTAAAACCGAGAGCGGCGAGAACGCGTTGGAGGCTGCTCCTGAATGGAAGGCCACAGCGCAAGCCGGCCTGCTCCTCACCACAGGCAACGCCTTTACTACATCCTTGTCCAGCGGCCTGCGCGCAACCCGCAAAGCGGGCAAGAACAAGCTGCAACTGGACCTTGGCGGTGCCTTTGCAAAGTCGGCGGTCTACGTTGCTACCGATGCCGATGCAAACGGCTCGATCGACGAGAGCGAGTACAATCGCATCACGCAGACAACGACGCAAAGCTGGCTTGCCAAGGGCCGCTACGATCGCTTTCTAAGCGCGCGCAACGCTCTGTACACGTCGGTCTCGGCGTCGGCCGACAAGCCCGCCGGTAGAACTCTTATTGGCAGTGGCCAACTTGGCTACAGCCGAACCCTTGTCAAATCGCCAACTCACGAATTGGTTCTCGAGTCGGGCTACGATTTTACCTACGAGGATCTAAGCCGTGCGGTCTCGGTCTCCATTCACTCGTTGCGAGTTTTTGCCGGCTACCAAAGCACACTAAGCCCAGACACCAGCCTCGAGATTTCGATGGAGGGCCTCTTCAACATCAACGAACTCGAAACCTCGTCGGGCCCGGTCGCAGAATTTAAAGACACGCGCTTTAATAGCCAAGTAAGCCTTACGACAAGCATCTACGGCGCCGTGAGTTTCCGCTTCTCGTTTCAATCGCGCTTCGATGACAACCCAGCGCCGCGCCCAAATCCCGCCGTGCCGTTTAATTCAGGATTCGCTCCGCTGGCTAACAAGCTCGACACCCGAACCGAAGCCGCAATCATTGTTAGTTTTCTCTAAGGGCCCCATGTCACGCACTTGCACACAAACGCTCGGAACGTCTCTTTTGCTTGCGGCCATTGCGATAGGCGTTGCTCCCGCATCGGCCATCGCCGATGAGCGCGTCACAATTGGCGGCTTTGCCGGAGCGCATCTTTTTAGCGAGACCATCGAGCTTGGCAATTTTGATGACTCCAATGAGGATACGCCTCGCAACAGCCTCGCCTTTGGATTGCGCGTCGGCTACCAACTTATTCCGCGTCTGCGCATCGAAGGCGAGTTGGCAACCATGCCCACAAAAACGCGCCAGAGCAAAGACGACATTACGGTCTTTGGCTGGCGAACCCAGGCGTTGGTCGACCTAATGCCAAACCAGCGCTTGCGGCCCTTTGCTGTGGCCGGCATTGGCTTTCTCACCGGCGCACCAGCCGATACAGACCGTCTCGACGAAGACACCGACCTCGCCACCCACGTCGGCTTTGGCGCCGAATTCGATGTAACGAGGAATGTATCGCTGCGCATGGATGCTCGGGCGCTCTTCGTCCCCACAACCTCGAGCGATGCCCTCACCGCCGACTACGAGTTTTTCTTTGGCGTTGTAAAGCGCTTTGCACAACCTCGCTCGGTTATTGTGCCCGATAAAGATGGCGATGGCGTGCACGACGACGATGACGCCTGCCCCGAGGCGGTTGAAGACCAGGACGGCTATATGGATGAGGATGGCTGTCCCGACCCAGACAATGATGGGGATGGGGTTTTGGATGCGGATGACCAGTGCCCAGCCGAGGCGGAAAGCGCGAATGGCGTAGACGACGAGGATGGCTGCCCAGAGCCTGATGGCGATGGTGATGGCGTGGTTGGCAACCAGGACGCGTGCCCGCAAGAAGCCGAGGATATGGATGGCGACGCCGACGAGGATGGCTGCCCGGATCTTGCGGAGCCGGCCCCGCTTGTTGAGCCAGCACCGGAGCTGCCGGAGCAACCACTACGGGACGAGTAGGTTGGCGGCCAGCAGCCCAGCGACCACCACGGCAAGAAGAACGCGGTAGTAGCCAAAGACGGCCATGCCGTGCTCTTTAAGGTAGGTCACCATCCACTTCACCGCGACCACAGCCGAGATCCAAGCGGCAAGCGAGCCGATGATCATCGGCGTCCAGCCGTACTCTTCGATCATGATTGGGCCGGCGTCCTTGGCCTTGTAGACGGTAGCAGCGCACAGGGTCAGCACGCCCAGCAAGAACGAGAACTCGACAGCGGCGACCAGGCGCAAACCAACCAGCACGCCACCGACAATCGTAACTAAGCTGCGCGAGGTGCCAGGCCACATAGCCAAGCACTGCAAGAAACCAACGGCCAACGCCATTTTCCAGGTTAGTTCGCTAAGAGTTTTACCAACGTTGGCGTCTCCGGCTTTGCGACGCCAGGCCACAACGAGAATTGCTACGCCGCCGATAAACCAAGCCGAGACCACAGGCCATAGACCAAAGAGTTTTTGCTCGATCCAATCGTCGAAGAGCAGGCCGAGAACGGCCGCCGGGATGAACGCTACAATGATATTGAGACCGAGGCGAAAGCCTTCGGCGTCGCCTTTGCCGATGCCAATCTTGCCAAACCAGCCGCTGCACACTTGGCCGACGTGCTTTCGGTACAAGCCAAGTACCGCCAAGATGGCGCCGGCCTGAATGCAAATTGCGTAGGCATTGGAAGCCGCGGTTTCAGGAACCCCAAGCGCGCGCTGGGTGAGTATTAAGTGCCCTGTAGACGAGACCGGAAGGTATTCGGTGAGCCCTTCGACGATGCCCAGGAGAACGGCGTCCCACCAGTTCACTAGTGCTTGATCCATTGGAGTTGGTTCGAATCTCGCGCAGGGATCGTGGTTCCTGGCGAGGCGCGAAGAGGGAGCTGGGCGGGCCCAGAGACCGATTGAGCAACGATGAACGAAGTGTCCAGGGAGCACGAGAACAAGTGAGAACGAACCAATGTCAATGAATCAAGCACTAGTCGTACCGCAAGCCTTCGACAGGCGAGAGCGAGGAGGCTTTGGAAGACGGAAACCAGGTTGCGACGGCGGAGATAAACATGGTGCCTGCGCCGACCATCAGCACTTCGCTGAGGTTTACCGATACGGGAAGACGATCGATTAAGTAGACCTTTGGATCGAGCCGGTAGTTGTAGCGCTTGAGAAGCTCACACAGGGTTAAGCCGATGGTGAGCCCACAGACTGTGCCCACACCACCAATCGAGAGGCCGACGGTTTGAAACACCCGCCCAATCCCAATCGAGCTCGAGCCCATGGATCGCAAGATGGCAATCTCGCGAGTTTTGTCGATAACCATCATAGTGAGAGCCGAGACCATATTGAAAATGGCCACCGCCATGATGAGCGTTAGAACAATGACTAGGGCAATCTTCTGAAGCGTTAGCGCGGTAAAGAGGTTGCGATTGAGTTCGTGCCAATCTTGAACGCTCCAAGGGACGCCACCGAGTTCCTTCTCCAGCTTGTCGGCGATTTCGGCTCCGCGGCTCACGTCGCGCAGTTTGAGTTCGACGCCCATAACCTTGTCGCCAAAGTCGAGCAGCTTTTGCATATCGGAGAGCCCGGCGTACATAAGTCGCTGGTCGTATTCTGCAAAGCCCGAATAGAAGATTCCCGTCACTTCAAACTCAATGCTCTGCATCGATTCGGAGAGTGACTGCCAATCGGTTGTGTCGATCTTGCGGATGGGCGGAACAACAACCGTGACCTTATCGCCGATCTTGGTTTTGAGCTTTTCGGCAAGTACCTGCCCGATGATGATGGGCGGCGCCTGATCTTCGCTCTCTGGCACTCGAGCTAGGGATTCTACCGAGCCTTCCACCATGTGCTTGTGCACGTCCAGCACCGAGTTCATACGCTTTGGATCGATGCCTTTGATGGCAACGCCAGCAACGTGGCCTTGGCCCTGGGTGACCTGCATCTCCACAAAGATGAAGGGCTGAACAGCAATGACGTCTTCGTCGACCTCCCAGGCCATCTTCTCGATTTCTCGATACTCGGAGAAGCCGCTGTTGTTCTTCATGATGATGACGTGCGCGTTGACGCCAAGCACCTTGTCTTGAAATTGCTGCTGGAAGCCCGATGTAACCGCCAAGACCAAGGTCATGGCAGCGACCCCCAGCACCACGCCTAAAACCGCCACGGTCGTGAAGACCGAGAAAATCCACAGAAGCCCAAAGAGAACCGAGCCCATCATTCCCACGCCTGTGAGAATGATTCCCAAACCGGAACCTCCAGCGGTCGCGAGGGACATGCCCAAGCCAAGAGCGGTCATGACGGCAAAGAATGCCAGGCCGTAGAGATGACGGCGATCAAGCTCTCCGCGGTAGAGATAGCGCCAGCCGATTCGTGACTCGTAGGACATCAGGATGAAGACAGTTGTGGTGCGCGAAAGTTGCACCAAAGATGCAGCCGGAGCTTACGCAAAAAAAGAAGCGCCGTGGACATCCACGGCGCTTCTTATTGGATTGTCGATAGTCGCTACAGCAACGGCGCGATAACGAGAGCAACAACACTCATGAGTTTCACGAGGATGTTGAGTGATGGACCGGAGGTATCCTTGAGAGGATCGCCAACCGTATCGCCCTGGACAGAAGCCTTGTGAGCCTCGGAGCCCTTGCCACCGTGAGCACCGCTCTCGATGTACTTTTTCGCGTTGTCCCATGCGCCGCCAGCGTTGGATTGGAAGATGGCGAGAAGAACACCACAAGTGGTGACGCCAGCGAGAAGTCCGCCAAGCATCTTCTTGTCGATGAATCCAACAATAACCGGCACCGTGATGGCCATCAGGCCAGGAAGCATCATCTTCTTGAGAGAAGCTTCGGTCGAGATTGCCACGCACTTTGCGTACTCGGCCGTTGCTGTGCCTTCGAGAAGGCCTGGAATCTCGCGGAACTGACGGCGAACCTCGTCGATCATGGCGTCGGCAGCTTCTGCCACAGCGTTGATTGCCAGAGAGGAGAAGAGGAATGGCATCATGGCACCGAGGAAAAGACCAACCATGATCTTAGGCTCGGTGATGTCGATGGTGTCGATGCGAGCGGTCATCTTGTAGGCCGCGAAGAGAGCAAGAGCCGTAAGTGCAGCAGATGCGATTGCGAAGCCCTTACCGATGGCAGCAGTTGTGTTGCCAACAGCGTCAAGGTGATCGGTGCGCTCGCGAACTTCAGGAGGAAGGTCACTCATCTCGGCGATGCCACCAGCGTTGTCGGCGACCGGGCCGTAGGCGTCAACAGCGAGCTGGATGCCCGTGGTGCAGAGCATGCCGAGAGCGGCGATTGCAATGCCGTAGAGACCTGCTGCCCAGTTGGCTGCGAGGATGGCGCCACCAATCCAGAAGATTGGAAGTGCGGTCGATTCGAAACCGATAGCGAGGCCAGCGATGATGTTTGGAGCCGAGCCGCGCTCGGAAGATTTAGCAATCGTGTTGACCGGCTTGTTGCCGACAGCACAGTAGTACTCGGTGGTGATACCGACAGCAACGCCAGCAGCAAGGCCAGCTACAGCAGCGACGCCGATTTTCCACCAGTTGCTGGTGACTTCAGCGGACATATGGATGTCTCCGAAGTCGCCAACGAGCCACTTCGAGAGGCCAAAGATGACAGGAATCATGACAATGGCAGCACCAAAGGTGCCGATATTGAGAGCTTTCTGTGGGTCGCCGCCGTCTTCTACTTTCACGAAGAACGTAGCGGCGATGGAGACGAGAATTCCCACAGCAGCAATCATCAGAGGAAGTAGAACGAACTCAATGCCACCCGCGTAACCGAGAACCATCGCGCCAATGATGGCACCGATGTACGACTCGAAAAGGTCGGCGCCCATACCTGCGACGTCACCAACGTTGTCACCGACGTTGTCGGCGATGGTTGCTGGATTGCGAGGGTCATCTTCCGGGATGCCTGCTTCGACTTTACCGACGAGGTCGGCGCCAACGTCAGCAGCCTTGGTGTAGATGCCGCCGCCTACGCGAGCGAAGAGAGCGATCGAAGAAGCACCGAGTGAGAAGCCTGTGACAATCTCGATAACCTTGCGAAGGTTCTCGCGCTGCTCCATTGGATCAGCAACATTGATGTCGGCAATCACTCCGAATTGTCCGTAGAGAAGGAGCAAAAGTCCAAGACCGCCAACGGCGAGCCCGACAACACACATGCCCATAACCGTTCCGCCAGCGAAAGCAACCCTAAGGCCGCCTTCCAAGCCCTTGCGGCAAGCGTTGGTGGTTCGAACGTTGGCGTCGGTAGCCACTTTCATTCCAAACCAGCCAGCAAGTCCCGAACAAACCGCGCCCAAGACAAAGCTCAGAGCAATGAGAGGGTTCTTGTAGCTCGTTACGCTGGAGTCACCAATGGCGTGCGAAACGCCAAGGAGGATTGCAACGGCAACCACAAAGATGGCAAGCACCCGGTATTCCTTGGTGAGGAACGCCATTGCACCCTCTTGGATGTAGCCGGCAATTTCCTTCATGCGGTCGGTGCCCGCATCTTGCTCTCGAACCCATTTGGCCTTCGTGAAGGCAAAGATGAGAGCAATGAGCCCTGTTAAGGGGACTAGATATAGCAGGTTCTCTTTCATGTTCTTTCTCTCCGTGTCGGCATGTGTAATCAGACGCCGACGGCGGGGCGGGTAGTAGCCGATATGTAGGTGGACAGCAAGGGGGGGTTAACGAAATTCAACTATTGAAGGAGACTCTGCAGATCCTTGAGGCGAGATGCACACTCGGACTACGCGATGCGTCAATTACAACGCGAGAGACCGCAAAAGGCATGGAGGTTGCTTGCTCGGCCGCATACAATGCAGAGGTGTTGAACGTGGGTGCGGCCGACGCCGGTCGGGCGGTGGAGGCAATGGAAGATGCGGTTCGCACCTCCAGAAATCTCGCCCTCCCCTGCGCCGCCCTCATCATCTCCTTTGTCTACCTCAGCGATCATCCGCTGATCCTTGGCAGCATTGGCGCAGCGCTCTGGGTTGGCAATGCAGTCCTTGTAGCGCTTACCAAACGCGTTCTTAGTCGCGGCCAATCTAGCCCAAAGCCCTGCCTCGCCCAGCACCTTCGCTCTCCACTAAACAGTGCGCTGGTGCTGGCCTTTGTCGCGATTGCGCATCCGTTGCCAGGCTGGATTCTATCCGTGCCGGTGATTGCGCTAATGGCCACCACCCTTCAGGGGCAGATGCGCCAAGCGGCGATCTACAGCATGTCGGCTGCCACGTGCATCGTTCTTGTTGTTTTGGGAACAGCGCCGAGTGAGATTGTGATTTGCGCTGCATGTTGCATTGGAATGGGCGTCGGACTAATTAGCAGCCGAACCAGCTTGGAAGCGGGACGCACCAAACTCAGTCAGATCATCAACGAAGCTGTGCAGCGCGAACGAGAGCACGGCAAGGCACTGCTTAGTGCACAGCGCTCGAGTCGGCTTGCATCGGTTGGGCAATTGGCTGCTGGCATTGCACACGAGATCAACAACCCACTCACCTACGTCATTTCGAACCTTGAGTACATCCTCGAATTCGAGCCAAAGCTGGCCGGCGAGCTCGCCAAAGCCGATCGTCACGCGATCATCGACTCGGCGCAAGACGCTCTCGAAGGCGCGCACCGAGTGCGTCGCATTGTACATGGCATCAAGCTCTTTGCCCGGCTCGATCGCGAAGTGCACATCACTGACATCGACGTAAATGAGGTACTCGAATCGTCCCTCGATATGGCCCGCAACGAGATTCGACATCGGGCCACTCTGGCGACCGACTTCGCCGATCAGTTGCCCTTGATACGAGGGGACAAAGGCCGTCTGGGCCAGGTATTTATCAACCTGCTGATCAATGCAGCCCAAGCCCTACCTGCAGATTCCGACGCAGATATCGAACACACAATTACCGTGGCCACCGTCTTGGACGAGGATGGCTACATTAAGATTTCGATTGCCGATACCGGTACCGGAATCGAACCTGAGAAAATGTCTCAGATATTCGAGCCGTTTTACACATCAAAGCCCATCGGAGAAGGAACCGGCCTTGGCCTTCCCATCGTGCACGGCATCGTCTCCGACGCCGGCGGTCACATCGACGTGGCCAGTGTAGTTGGCAAAGGAACGACGTTCTCGGTGCACTTGCCGATTCCGATCGTCGTGGATGCTACAGAAGAGTTGGAACAAACCAACGAGTACGCAACTCCAAAGAACGAGACGCCCGGAAGAATTCTTATCATTGACGACGAAGTTCTTGTCGCCAAGTCGCTGGCGCGAATGCTAAAAAAAGCAGACACCACGGCAGTGGTTGGCGGTGAAGAAGCCCTCACCATTCTTCGCGAAGACGCCAACTTTGATGTCTTGTTCTGCGACCTAATGATGCCTGGCATCTCGGGCCCAAAGTTCTACGAAGTACTCGAAGACGAGTTCCCCGAACTGGCATCTCGGGTCATCTTTATAACCGGCGGCGTCTTTAGCGATGTGACCCAGAATTTTTTGGACAACAGCCGGGCGCGATGCCTCTACAAGCCGTTCTCGCTAAATAGTGTCCGCGAGGCCATGGCTGGGGTGCGCCGAGCCACAGAGACATCGACTGTCCACCAGCAAAACTCCCACCAGCAAAAATCCGCCTCGTGAAGCGAAGCTAGCGACCTTTCCAAACAGGCTTGCGCTTCTGCAGAAATGCCATCAGCCCCTCGCGCGCGTCTTCTGTGGCCAAGACCTCTGCGAGGCCTGCCTCCAAGACGCCTAGTGCCGCCTCAAATTCCATATCCTGAGTGCCGTAGAAACTGCGAAGCCCCTTGGCTAAGGTGGTTGGGCTTTGCGCTGCGAGCTGTGCCGCCAACGCTCGGGTTGCAGCAACCAGTTCATCGGGTGCCACCCGCTGATTAATAAGCCCGATCCGCTCGGCCTCGGCAGCGTCGATTCGCTTGCCGGTGAGCATCAGTTCCAAGGTCTTCTTGCGGCCAATGTTTCGCGTGAGTTCGGCGGTGATCATCATGGGCCACAGCCCCACCTTGATCTCGGTTGTGCCAAAGGTCGCAGCATCGCTGGCGACCACGAGATCGCAGGCGACCATAAGGCCCAGACCACCGGCCAATGCGTGACCATTGACCATCGCAATGATGGGCTTGCCTAGCGCGTGCATGGTTGTAAGAAGCTTCACCAGCGAGGCTGGCTTAATGTCACTCGCGCTTTGGGTGCTGCCCGAGAGCATCGAAAGGTCGCCGCCGGCGGAGAACGCCTTGCCAGCACCGGTGATGATAACCACCCGACTGTCGGCATCGGCTCCAGCCGCCTCGAGGGCATGCACCAACTCTCCAAGGCTCTGCGGCCCAATCGGATTGCGTTTCTCGGGGCGATTCAACGTCAGAGTGACGATGCCCTCGTCGCGCTCCCACAGAATGCTCTGATAGCTGGCAGACATGACGACGTTATAGCACTTGAGCCTAACGCCCGAGGTGTTAGGCAGGTGTTGGCTTGGCATGGAAGAGCAGGTCTTTGGCTCGAACGTATGAAATACCCGCGTTTGCCTGCGGCGGGGGCGTTGACAGTTTGCACGGCACAAAGCTACGTTCGAAACCGATGGTCGGTCCGACTCGATTTCTCGCTCTTACTGCGCTCTCCACAGTAGCGCTCGGAGCCAGCTCCGGAGTCGCGCACGCCGATAGCAATGACCTTGTGCTCTCGCGGTTGGGCACCATTAACGGCAACACCGTCGTTGGTTCCAACATCAACTTCCGCTCGCTCGCCAGCGAGTTGGGGGTCGTGATGGCACCGCGTCTCCTCGAGCCTGCAGATACGCTTGGCTTTGGAGGCTTTCACTTTAGCGCCGACGTCGCCTTCACAAGCATCAGCAACAACGCGGCGTATTGGAGTGCCATCGAAGAACCAAACGATGGCTCGATGACAACAACAGGTATCTTCGTAAAGAAGGGCATGTGGTTGCCACTCCCAAGTTTCGAGGTGGGAATCGGTGCGGTTCACCTGGGCTCGTCCCATCTTTGGTCGAGCCAAGGCTACGTCAAGTTTGCCTTGCAAGAGGGCTATCACGATCTTCCACTGCCATCCGTGGCAGTTCGCGGCGCGGTTTCGCGAATGATGGGCTCGGAGCAAATCGACCTCACCGTCGCTTCTCTCGATGTTGTCCTCTCAAAGGACTTTGGTATCGCGGGCATGTTCCGCGCAAGCCCGTACATCGGCTGGAACTGGCTCTTTATTGTTCCGCGTTCCGAAGTTATCGACAAAACGCCACACATTGACTCGCGAGACGAGCCCACCGACGCAAACATGAACTTCGTCTTTGGCGACCAAGACGACATCATTCGCCAGCGCATTCTGGTCGGTACCAAGATTAAGTACTACCTCTTCACGCTTACCCTCGAGGCAAACTTTGCGCTCGCTGGTAGCTCGGTAGACGACCGCCCTGGAACGGATATGCGTTGTGCTGACGTCGATCCTGGGACGCCTACGAGCAACTGCGATGCGACGGACACGGCCGGAGCACAGGCCACGTTTACGACAAGTCTCGGTCTCGACTTTTAGCGCGCGAGCATCGCTCGACTCCGCTTATGCCAGGAGTGCTTATGCCAGGAGTGCTTATGCCAGGAGTGCTAAGGCCAAGCTGCGTTTAAGGCAAGTGTCGCCAAATCGCGACCGAGTCTTCGTAGCCGCGGATTTCGGAGGGGTGAAAGCCCGAGCCAAAGCCACTGGAACTCTCGCCAAGAATGCGAGCACTCATCGAACTCACAATCGGCTCGTGGGTGACGGCCAGTACAACGCCGTGCCCCAAGGCCTGCAATTCGTCAACGCCGCGCTCACTTGGCGACTCGGAGCGCAGCGCATGCAGCGCGCGAATCTCGCGGCGATGGCCTATTGATGCAGCCACAAGCTCGGCAGTTTGCACAGCTCGCACAAGCGGACTTGTGACGATGCACCTAAGGTCTAAGTTTCGACTCGCGAGAAGGTCACGAAGAGCCTGCCCTGCCGAGACAGCATAGAGTCGCCCCTGCTCGGTAAGGCAGCGCGAGTCATCGGTGGTCTGAAAATCCGCAGGGACCGCAATGCTGTGGCGCATGAGAAAGAGCGTAGTCATCGGCCACTCCTACAATCTACTCTTCGTCCACGGCGCCATTGGACTTGCTCCAGCGATGCACAGGGCTCGCCTTCACCACTTCGCGCACAACCGCTTCGACTTCGCTTGGCGTTAGCTTGCTGCCCACGCCCCGAGGCGAGCCTCCGACATTTTCTGAGCCACCCCACCCGGTCACGCCTTCGGGATCAAAGCCCTCGGCAATATTGAGTTGGCGAAGAATTTCGAGAATTGGGAAATTGACGATGTACTCAGAGCGCCGCCAAATCGCGTACATATAACAGTCGCCGTTTTGCGCGTAGAGCTCGACGGCCGCTTTGATATTTGCTTCGACCATCTTCTGACGGGCGTGCTGGTGATCGATTTCGACGAGTACCCAACCGTCGCCGCCACCAATTTCACGGTAGTCGCCCAAAAGCGGTGCGCTCTTGCCCTGCCCGTTTAGGAAGCGCTCGATTCGCGTGTGGGACTCTTGAATAATGTCGTGCATGCCCTCTTCGCCAAGCTCTGCAAGCCGATGTCGATTGCCGGTGTAGGGCTCGAAGACCCAGCGAATCTCACCCAACAAGTCGCGCTCGTCGGGCATGGGGAAACCACCGGCAGACATGTCGAGCAAGTCTTCAATGTAGGAGAGCGTTCGCACCCAAGGCTCGCTCGCGCGGCTCGGGTTAAAGAGAATCCAAGTTGCCAGGCAAACGTCTTGGTCGCAGTCGTTTGCCCACAGAGTTGCCCGAGGGCCGCGTTCGCCCTTGTACAGGTCGTAGAGCCCCAATGCGATGGCGCGACGAACCTGCTCACAGGTGGCCGAGGTGCAACTTCGGTCGACCGACTCGTGGTGGTTGAAGTTGCGATACGGCCCCTTATCATTCACTGCAAGATAGGGCTCGCCCGCGACATAGCCATCCAACGCAATGCTGAAGGGTGGGTGAGTTTCGAGAAACTCTGCCGGCGTAATAATCTTGCCAGGAACGATTTTCAGAACAACAGCCATACTAGATCTGCCCTCAAAGTATCCCAGTCCTGACAAATAGAAGCGAGGTTCTGCCCAGTAATCCCAAGAATCTGCGCCACAAAGTGAACGGATCTCGCCAACCGTGCACGGAAATCTGCCGAGGCCGTGAAGGACGCTACTTGTGCGTGTACACTGCGACACTATGGCAACTTACACGTGCGAAAAATGTGGCATGGGCGTTAACATGTCCTGTTCAAACTGCAGCTCTGAACTCGTTCATGACTCCATCACCAAAGACGATGGTGCCAAAGTCGCGATTTCGAAATGCCCCAACGGACATGGCAAAATCAAGTCACCGCTCTGCTGTGGCCAAGACATGAGCTGCCCTATCTAACAACCTATAGAACCAAGCCAGCAATCCTCCCATGACTAACGCCAACAAAATCGGACGCAACAGCCAGTGCCACTGTGGCAGCGGCAAGAAGTTCAAAAACTGCTGCATCGAGAAGGTGCAGAAAGAAGCATCGAGGGCTCCCATTGGGGCATCGCTCGCTATTGTTGTGCTTGGTCTTGCGGGGGCGGCGGCGCTCTTAACAACCAAGGGAGTCGGCTCTGCACTTGCAGCCGTTGCCGGCGCCATTATCGTCGCTGTTGCTGTCTACATTTTCCGCGATCCAAATCCGCCGCGTGGCGGCAAGAGTGGCGACTCCTCCGCGATAAACTTCGGTCGCTAAGCGAACGAGGCCGTTTTTGAGCGACGACAAGCGCACCGAGCACGAGCGCTACCTCGAGCTAAACGAGGCTAGCTGGGACAAGGTTGCGCACAGCACCAAGGGGCGCACCGCCCTTCCCTACTATGGGCCCTTGTGCGCCGATGAGAACGAGCTTGGCCTCTTGGGTGATGTTCGCGGCAAACGCGTGGTCGAGCTTGGCTGCGGCGATGGCAAGTCGCTGCTCTATCTGCACCAGCACGGAGCGGCAGAACTGTGTGGCCTCGATCTCTCTGGCGAGCAAATCGCCAATGCAAAAGCGCTTTGTGACGAACACGAAATCGCCGCCGACTTGTTTCGCGCACCGATGGAAGAGAACCCGGGCATCCCGCTTGCGCACTACGACATTGCCCTCTCACTCTATGCACTTGGCTGGTCGGTCGACCTGCAAGCCTCGCTAAATCGCATTGCCAGCTACTTGCGCCCGGGTGGCATCCTCGTCTTTAGCTGGGAGCATCCGGTCTTTCGCTGCCTAAAGAGCCGAGGCAAGGAATTGGTGATGCAGCACTCCTACAGCGAGGAGGGCCCAATCGAGAGCATGTCTTGGAACGGCGGCCCGATCGTCATGCACGCTCGCAAGCTCAGTACATTTCTGAATGCCATCATTGCCAGCGGCCTGCAAATCGAGAAGGTTGTTGAAGCCGATTTGCACGAAGGCGATGGGTTGCGCGACTACCCGCGGCGTTGGTACAGCAAGGACCGAGCAAAGCTCATGCCGACCACTGTCATCATCAAAGCAAGCAAACCGTGAGCACCTCTCGCCTAGACTTTCGCGTCGAACGCACAGCAAGCGGATCAAGAGCAAGGGCGAGTCGCTTTCGCACCCTGCACTCCGAAGTTCTTGCCCCGCTCTTTATGCCGGTTGGCACCCAGGCCACGGTCAAAGCGCAGATGCCTCATAGTTTGGAGGATGCTGGCTCGCAGATTCTTCTAGCAAATACCTACCACTTGCTGCTTCGGCCAGGTCCCGAAGTCTTCGAGGCGCTCGGTGGCTATCACGGATTTACAAGCTGGAAGCGCTCGGTGCTAACCGACTCGGGTGGGTTTCAGATTTTCTCTTTAAACAACGCTCGTACGATGACTGAGGAGGGTGCAGCCTTTAAAAGCTACATCGACGGCACCAAGATTTTGCTGAGCCCAGAGCGCAGCATCGCAACCCAGATGTCGATCGGCAGCGACATCATGATGGTCTTGGATCAGTGCATTCCCTCAACCGCCGACCGAGCCGAGGCGCAGGCGGCGCTTGGCTTAACCCATCGCTGGGCGAAGCGAAGCTTGGCCGCTCGTGGCGATTCGCTGCAGTCGATGTTTGCCATTGTGCAAGGTGCGCTCTTTCCCGATTTGCGACGCGAGAGTGCGGCCCAGCTCACCGACCTTCCCTTCGATGGCTACGCAATTGGCGGGCTGGCAGTTGGCGAAGGCAAGGAAGAGCGCGAGGCAACCTGCGAACTCACAACCGAGCTTCTGCCAACAGATCGCCCTCGCTACCTGATGGGCGTAGGAACGCCGCTGGACATTCTCGAGGGCGTGCACCGAGGCGTCGATATGTTCGACTGCATTATCCCAACCCAAGTCGCCCAACACGGCACCGCATTCACATCCCGAGGCCTTATCAAAACCCGCAGGTCGGTTCATCGCTTCTCAGAAGAAGCCCTAGATCCAGCTTGCCACTGCCCAACCTGCGCCCGCTTCTCCAGGGCCTACCTCTATCACCTAGGGCGCGCAAAAGAGCCACTAGCGTGGCAACTCCTAGGGCAGCACAACATCTATTTCTACCACCAGCTTATGCGCGAGATTCGCCAGAGCATCTTGGACGATACCTTCCTCGCGCTCTACAAAGAGAAGCGCGAGATTTTGCACGCGCCCGATATCGACAACCCAGTTCTTACAGCGCCTCCTGTGCCCAAGCAGCCAAAGCGCGGCCCGGCAAGCCTTGGCGACTACGAGGTGCACAGGCACGAGGCCGGCTTCGCAAGCATCCGACAAACAAGCTCGGGCGAAATCATGCACTCGCACAACCCTCCCTTGCAGGAGGCAAAGGAGCTCTACGTTGAGCAGAGCAACTTGCGCGAAGCACTGGCAGAGCCTGGCGATACGCCGCTTGTGATTTGGGACGTCGGCTTGGGCGCTGCCGCGAATGCGATGGCCGCTGTGCAATGTTACGAAGCCCTGCAAGCGAGTGGCACCGCCGCTCGCCCTATGCACATCGTGAGCTTCGAGAACGATCTCGACTCGCTAAAGCTCGCCCTCGCAAACCACCAGGAGTTTCCGTATCTGTGGCATGGCGGGCCAAGAGCGCTGGTTGCCAAGGGAGAGTGGCAGGGCAAGAGCGAGAGAATCCGCTGGTCGCTGCTGCTAGGTGAATTTCTTAGCCAGTTGGAGGCGGCCCCTGCGCCAGATCTCATCTACTTTGACATGTTCTCTAGCAAGAGCAGTGGCGATCAGTGGACGCAGCAAGCCTTTGCCACCATCTGGCAGGCTTGCGCGAACTCGGATACCCAACTCTTCACCTACAGCCGCTCGACTTCGGTGCGAGCGAGCCTTTTGGCGACAGGGTTCTACGTGGCAAGTGGCCGCAGCACTGGAGCCAAAGCCGAGACCACAATTGCCATGACGCCCAAAGCTGCCGAGCGCCAAGGCCAGCCGCACGAACTGCTTGGCGACGCTTGGCTCGCCAAATGGCAGCGTTCGGCGGCGCAGTATCCGGCGGGAATCGGCGGCGAAGCCAAAGACGCCTTCGCCGAGGCGATTCTCGGCCACGCGCAATTTCGCCCCCGTACAGCCTAACGGTCAGGCGACTACGTCGACGTCGTCTGAGCTAGCGTGTCTTGTTGGATGCCTCCGATGCTCGGCGGATTCTCAGTTCCGTTCGTGGCATCAGGTGCATGACTTGCTTCCCTGCGATGTCGCTGACGCGATCAGTAATATAGCGCTCGCTATTTACTGTTTGACAAATACCGATCGTTATATAGAGTAGTCATATAGCGATCGTGTTTTACGGCCGCGACTGCAGAACCCTCAGAAAAGGAAACGAACGATGCCAATTACACTAACGATGACCGAAGGCGCTTTGCCCCCCGGAACCGAGCAACAGGCCGGTAAACGGATTACCGATGCCTTTCTGAGATGGCACGACCTCGCCGGTAATACGGTGATGACGCCAAACGTCACAAGTCACATCGTAATTCTGCCCAAGCATCTCTCGCTCTCGGGTGGTGATCCTTTCGTTGGGGCATGGATCGAGACCAAGACTCCTTCTTTTGCCCTCAGCACGAGGGACGTGCAGGAAGGCTTCTTTAAGGAGGCCACGGACATCCTTCAAGAGCTCTCCAATGGAGCCCTATCTCGCGATAGAATCTTCGGCAACGCACTACACACCGTTGATGGCACCTGGAACATGGATGGGCAGGCAATGACCAACGAGCAAATCGGCCAAGCCCTCTCACGAGGCTAGTGCTTGAACCATTGGAGTTAGTAGAAAGTCATGCGACACAAAGGAATCAGCAAAGCCGAAACCCGAAGCAAGGTATTGGCTGCTGCGAGTAGCGGGTTTCGAGAACACGGTTTTCAGGGCATCGGGGTCGACGGTCTCGCGAAACGCGCAGGAGTTACCTCTGGTGCCTTCTACGCCCATTGCGGCTCGAAGAACGGAGCGTTCGAACTGGCCCTGGAACAAGGTTTGGATGAGGTCATAACGAACGTTCCAGTCTTTCAGAAGGAGCATGGAGCGCACTGGGTTCGAGAGTTTGTCTCCTACTACTTAGGCAAGGACCATCGCGGCGATCTTCGCTGCGGTTGTGCCATGGCAACCTTAACGCTCGAAGTTGTTCGTTCGGGAACCGGTCTGCACAAGCTATACGAAGCGAAGATGGCCATCATCGCGAGCCTCGTCGCTGACGGCCTGAGCGGGGGCGCCCCGACCGAGCGAAGAGCACGTGCGTGGGCGATGATCGGCATCCTCGTCGGAGGAATCAACATGGCGAGAGCGATGAACAGCTTGAAGGTCGGCGAGGAGGTGGCAAGCGCCATCACCGACGCGGCCATTAAGGCGGCTGGGCGCGCACGCTCAGTCAAGCCTATCGACTGAGCGTGGCCTTGGGCTTGTACGAAGCGTGCCGTCCAGCGTATTGCCGATCAAACCAGCGCTGCCGCTCCTTGCGAGCAACGCGGTCCGCGACCTTGTCGAGCATAGGGGATTTGCGGCGAAGGGTTTCGGCGCCAAAGAGCAGCGGAAAGCCGAGCAGTGGGTAGAGCGATAAAAGCCCAACACCGCGCATTTCGTTCGCTCCAAAGAATCGAGGAGGCGAGAAAAACTGCGTGTACCCCATGTGCAAGCGGTGCCGAATCTTAGCAGTAAGACTTTCACCTAGGGAAAGGCCTTTTGGCGGTTCGAATGCGTGAGCAAAGGATTGACACAGTCTCTTGCCGTCCTCTCCCGACTGCCTGGCTCCCTTGACAAAATTGACGAAAAGCAGCTGTATTGCCTCTTCGAGATTGGCGGGATACCAGCGTGGACGAACGCCCATAATGTGGCCTACGTAGCGCCAGAAGTGCATCATTGCCAGAATCTCGGCTTTTGATGGACGGTAGCCTAGCGCTTGCATCGCAAGGCCCGGAACCGCACTGCCACCCATCAGCGTGAGAACCGCATCGCCTTGGCTAATCGGCGTCCCCCAAGCCTTCTCGTCCCACTCCGCATGCTCGGCCAAACGCCGCCGCACAAAGACGTGCATGATTCGCACACGCATGGATGTGCTGCGCCCTTTCGAGCCAGGCTGCAGCCCACGCGGTTCGGAAACATCAATCCAAAATGACGCGGTTTCCAAAAAACGATTTCGCGTTGTCGAGCCTTCGTAGCCGCCGGCTAAAATCAGGGCCTTTGCGATCGAATTCTCGGCATACGACTGCAGCGTGATGGCACCGGCAAAGCGAAAGACACTTGAGCCGTAGCGGCGAAAGACCTTGGCACCCAATTCAACCTGTTCCCAATCAAGCCACTGGGGGTCGGCATCCAAGTCGGCGAAGAGGTTGCGCAGTGCTTCTGGAGCATCGGGTACCGCGCCTGCGCCGTGACGTAGGGCGGTATCGAGCATTTCGCGGGCTGGCCCGTAGCCCAAAGGCTCGACGACATCGCGAACGAAGGCCTCTGCCAGCGGATCGGCGTCGTAGTACGAGGCGGCAAACTCGCGAATGCGCTCATCGCTTGGAGCCAAGTCAAATCGCAAGACGTGTTGCGCCAGGCGTCGGATTCTTTGCACCAAAGGCTTGTCAATGTTTTCCCAGTAGCGAAACTCGCTGGGCCGCGCTGGGGCCCCCTCGCTTGGCTGCTCGCGCACAAAGCTCGTCGGTTGGCTTTGCTCACTCATCGCAGGCCCTTGCAAGCCAGATTAGAAAAACACTTAAGCATACGTTATCGCACATCAGAATAGCATGTGGCTCGTATGCGCTCATACTGCACATTGGACCTGCATGTGAGGATTGGTCTGAACAACAACTCCTCAACGTGTATACTTGCCATCGACCACTTCCCTTCAACGTCGGACCAGAAAGCGCACGGACACTTTGCTCCACCGCCCTCAAGCCTTCTTTCAAACGTCACTCCTCACCCTTGTCCTCGCGGCAGGGGCCTGTGCCACGTCGATTGAGGGAGGTATGCAACAAGGAGTGCCAGCAGCCGATGCGGGTGGATCCAACGCCGCCGACGGCTCACCGAATCCAGCCGCCGATGCAGCCATTGCTGCCGATGCCGGCATTGCGCAAGTGACTTTGCAGGCGGGTGCTGCCAATACCGTCACTCCGCAAAACTCGGTGTCCTGCAACTCCGGCGACCCCGACTTCTTTCACGATGACAATCACTACTACCGCAGCTATCCACTTGGCAGCGTCGGCATCACGAGTGACTTCCTTGTAACCAGTGTGGACATCGGTATTGAGGAGGCGGCGAGCGGCGGCGGTACCCAGCCTGTGCAACTAACTCTGCACACGCTAAACGGCCCTCTCCAATTGGCGAATCTAACGCTTCTGGCCAGCACAAGTGCCGCTGTGCCCGACCAAATCGGATCGGTCATTACCATTCCAATCGCGGCGACCGTTCCGGCGGGCTCGACCCTCGTGATTGAAGTCTTCACTCCAAATGGGCAAGCGTCTCAAAACCGTTTCTTCATCGGCAGCAACCCAGAGGGTGAAGCGTTTCCAAGTTACATCCGAGCGCCAGGTGGAAACTGCGCGCTAAACGAACCAACTGCAACCAACGCTCTTGGTGTCGACGGCCTTATCATGTCGATTGTCTTAAACGTCACTGGCACCCACACAAGCTAGTCGCTCGTCACAAGCGAGCCATCCTTCGCACGAGTGATAAGGTGGCAGCTATGAGTTCCTTCTCAACGCCCCTCTCTCGACGCTTGGGCCTCACCTACCCAATTGTTTGCGCTCCGATGTTTCTCATCAGCAACAAGGAGATGTTGCTGGCCTGCGCTGAGGCGGGAATCCTGGGAACCATGCCGAGCATCAATGCTCGAACCTCGGAACTCTTTCGCGCCGAACTCGAATGGCTGCGCGCTCGGACCGACAAGCCTTTTGGCATCAACTTCACGATAGGCCTCACGGATCCAGAGCGGTTAAAGCGCGACGTCGAACTTGCCTACGAGTTTGAGGTACCGGTGTTCATAACGAGCTACGGAAACCCCACACAGATCGTACGTGAAGCCCACAAGCGCAATGTCACGGTTCTTCACGATGTCATTAATCTCAAGCACGCCAAGAAGGCCGAATCGGCCGGAGTCGATGCCATTATTGGCGTGAGCCAAGGCGCAGGTGGCCACGCCGGAACGGTCAACCCGTATGTCTTCATTCCGTACTTGTTGCAAAACTTAGACATTCCGGTTGTCGCAGCTGGATGCATCTCGGGCGGGGCGCAAGTGGCCGCGGCCCTGGTGCTTGGCGCGGAACTCGCCTACATGGGCACGCGCTTTATCGCCTCAGAAGAATGCGGAGCGCAGGCCGCCTACAAGAAATTGGTCGTCGAGAGTGACCACACAGAAGTTGTCTACACCGACAAGGTCTCGGGGATTCACGCAAACTTTCTAAAGAGCACCATCCCGAGCGATACGCATGTTCCCGGGCACGGGGCCGAATCGGCAAAGCGATGGAAAGACATCTGGAGCGCCGGCCAAGGCGTTTCGCTGATTCACGAGTCCAAGCCGATTGCTGCGATCGTCGAAGATATTGTGCGCGAGTACCACGATGCTACCAAGCGGCTTTAGCGTGACTGCGCCCTTGTTACCGAAGTAGCTCGCCGATGTCTTGCAACAATCGGTCGACGCCAAACGGCTTAAAGAGAAGTCGTCGATTCGCCCCTGGTTCGATCTCGGGCATGTGCTCGCCAGCAAAACCAGTTACGAAGACAACAGGGATTTCGGGATTTGTCTGATGCAACTCGGCAGCAAGGCTGGTGCCCTCGCCATCGTGTAAGAGAATATCGGTAACCAAGATCGCCGGCTTCTTGCGCTGCAGCTGTGCACGAGCTTCGGCTAGGTCGGCCGCCACATCGACACGATAGCCATACATGCTTAGCGAGACCGCCAGCGACTGTCGCAGAGCGGTATTGTCGTCGACGAGTAGAATCCACTCACCGTTGCCTCGGGCGCTCTTTTGCGAGCCATCGGCCACCTGCTTCTTGGTCGTGTGGGCGAGAATGGGTAGTTCGAGGGTTACCTGCGTGCCCTTGCCAAGCTCTGATTCGACACGCAGCGTCCCGGTTGCAGTCGCTACCAACTCGTCAACAATGGACATGCCAAGGCCGGTACCGCGATCGGGATCCTTGGTTGTGAAGAATGGCTTGTGCAGGTTCTCAAGGGTCTCGGTATCCATTCCGCAGCCGTCGTCCTCAACGGTAAAGTGCAAATTGTTGCCAACAACCTTGGTCGAGATTTGAAGTTGACCTCGCCCGCCCATTGCGTCGCGCGCATTCGATACCAAGTTCACGACAACCTGTCCGACTTGGCTCTTCGAGAGGCGCACGACCTCGTCCGGTGCCTCCAGCGAATAGCCAATTGCAACGCCCTCGCCACTAACTCGATCCAGCAATGGTGCGATCTTCGCAAGTTCCGTATCTAGCACTTCTGCGCTGCGCTCCATCGAGCGTTGCCCAGAGAGCGTTAAGAGTTGCTTGGTGATTTGGACCGAGTGCTCGACGGCCTCGCGGATTGTTGCGCGAAGAGGGGCTTGCTCTTCCTCGGAAACACGCTCCATCAAGTCGACGCTCGATTGCACAACCGAGAGCAGGTTGTTGAAGTCGTGTGCGACGCGGCCGGCGAGTTGGCCTGCTGCCGCCAAGGCCTGGTGGTGTGCGACCTGTTCAGCAAACTCACGGCTCTCGGTGATGTCGTGAATAAGGCCAAGGCTGCCTATATGTTGGCCGGCGCTTCCAAGGAGCGGCCGAACTTGCGCGTGCATCCAACGAGTCGACTTGTCGGGGCGGTGGATTCGGTACTGCTCATCAAAGACGTGCAACTCGTGCTCGTAGCGGTGAACCGCTTCTTGAAATGAGGCGATGTCGTCTTCGAAGATGCGACTTGCCCAGTTAAAGCCCTGGAACTCCTCCCAGGAAATGCCGAAGTAGCCCAAGAGCGCCTGACTGGCAAAGACACATCCATCACTTGGATGATCGACGTAGATGCCGAAAGGCGCTTCGTCGAAGAACGTGGCCAAAGCCTCGCCCTCGGCGACACCGAGCTTTCTGAGCGCCTCTACTAAATTTGCTTTCTCCAAGATTCCGGGCTTCGCTCTTTGTTGGCAGAGGGGTGGCTATTTGGACAGCCGATGTCGGGTTGACCTGCAGAACATCGGCGTGCTCACAGTAATCTTAGAGCATTGCACGCGAGTCTCAAGTGGACCTGCCTTTTCTCGCAGGTCCACTGGGGCTTGGAATTGGCCAAAGATTATACCTTGACGGTATGTCAGGGAACTGTTACTTGACAATACGTCAACAAATGGCTCGCCCCGTCGACATAGAGAAGCGCCGCGAAATCGGTGCCAAAGCTGTGGAATTCCTAACGGAACACGGCCTCGACACCTCGATGGCAAAACTCGCAGAGGGTCTCGGTTTTAAGCGCCCCACCCTGCTGTATTACTTTCCAGATCGCATCGCTATCTTCGAGCAAGCCCTTGCCGATTTACTCGCCGAGCAAGCGATTTATGTTGTCGGCAAAATGGGCGAGCATGATCATCCCATCGATCAGCTTTACGCGCAGATTAAGGCAGTGCACGCCTTTCATCACGAGCGCGAGGAGCGCGTGCTCTTCTTAACCCAGGCCCTCGCCGTCGGCGGCAAAGAGCGCACAAAGAACATCGTAAACATTGGCAACCTCGCCTTTGAGACACATCGCCAAGCACTCACGCAGCGTATTCGAGATGGCATTGCGGCCGGGCAAATTGCCGATTGCGATGCCGACTCTCTTATTCGAATCTGCCGAGCTGCCATCGACGGCCTGATGGTGCAACGAGTCATGATGCAATGCGATCTAGCACCTGTGCACAAACTTCTTTGGGACGGCTTGCTCGCCCCACTAAAACTGACATCGACCAAAACCCAACAACCCCAAGACTAAGAAAAACCCCGGGACACTATGAGCAACGAAATCTTTCCAGAAAACGGCAGCACTGATGATGATGCGATTTTAGGTCGCCTAGCTGCACTTCGCGAAGACGATCTTAGTGCCAAAGACGGCAATGCCTTTGCCTTCATCTACGACGCAGGTGATGAGGTCAATCAACTTGCACGCAAAGCATTTGCGGCCGGCATGAGTGGCAACGGTCTTGACCCCACGGTCTACCCAAGTGCTCGCCGCCTGGAGAATGACCTGGTAGGAGCCACTCTAGGGCATCTGCGAGCGCCTGAAGAAGCTGTCGGTACAGTTACCTCTGGCGGCACCGAGAGCGTGATCCTCGCAGTAAAAACCGCGAGAGACTACGCTCGCAGCAAGCGCCCAGAAATCACCGAGCCGAATATGCTCCTCCCCGAGACGGCGCACGCTTCGTTTCAGAAGGCTGCGCACTACCTCGGAGTCAAAGCCATCTTGGTCGATGTGGATCCGGTAACGATGGAAGCGTCGATGGATGACGTGCGCGCCAAGCTCGATGCCAATACCATCTTGCTGGTTGGCTCGGCACCGAGCTACGCCCACGGTGTGATTGATCCAATCGCCGAGATGGGCGCTCTTGCCCAAGAGAAAAACCTTCTTCTGCATGTGGATGCATGTATCGGCGGATGGGTACTTCCCTTCGAGCGCGACCTCGGCGTCAAACTTCCGGAGTTCGACTTTCAGGTTCCTGGCGTCACTTCGATGTCCGTCGACCTTCACAAGTACGGCTTCACGCCAAAAGGCATCAGCATCCTCGCGCAACGCAATCGCGAGCTTCGCAGCGCCCAGTACTACTCCTGTGCAACTTGGTCGGGATACTCGATCATCAACCCAACCATTCAAGGTTCAAAGTCACTCGCGCCAATGACAGCGGCTTGGGCCGTGATTCAGAGGCTGGGCAAGTCGGGCTACCGCGAGCTCATTGGCCAGGCGTGGAAGGCAACAGAGAAATTCGTAGAAGGCGTGAAAGCCATCGACGGAATTCGCGTTATCGGCACGCCGGTCATGGGCTTGGTCGCTGTCACGACCGAAGGTGGAGATGTTTTTGAACTCGCCGATCGCCTAACTGCTGCTGGCTGGCACGTGCAACCGACCTACAAATTTGGCAATTCGCCGGCGCACATCCACTTCTCAATCGATCCGCACAATGCGCCCAAGGTCGGCGCTTTGCTCGAGGACCTTAAGAAGGCAACCCCAGGCTTGCCCGAGAGCGAAGATGCTCCAGGGCCCGTCGTACAGCTGCTCGAAGCGGTTGCACAGGGAGCTGGCGGCATGGACACCGGCGCCATGATGGCGGAGTTTGGCATTAAAGATGGCAAGCTGCCTTCGACCCAGGCCCCTATCCATAGGCTTCTCAACAGTTGCTCTCCAACCGCCAGAGAAAAACTCTTAACGCTATTTCTCGGGGAGATGTTCTCCTAATGGGCAAGAAACTCGCCCCTGGTGGACGCCCACTTCGCATCGGCTACGGCCGAGTGTTTCACGAAGGCAACTCCTACTCCCCGCTCTTCACCGAGCGGGAGCACTTTGAAGAGTTTCATTATTTTGAAGACAAGGATCTAAGTGATTTTCTGGCGAGCGGGCAGCACGAACTCGTCGACATACTGCGCAAGGCAGAGCTGCGAGGCTGCCTTGAGACTGCGGCGAAGGCAGGTGACGTCGAGTGCGTGCCACTCATCTCCGCACTGGCAGTTCCGGGCGGCCCCATCAGCCATGCGTGCTTCTCATGGATTCGCGAGCGCCTCAAAAATGCTCTGCGCCAAGCCGGCGACCTCGATGGGGTCTATCTTGCTCTGCACGGCTCGATGCGCGTTGCAGACCTGGATGCGGCTCCCGAGGGCGTACTGATTGCCGACGTCAAAGAGGTGCTCGGCGAAGATGCCATCGTTGCGGTGAGCTACGATCTGCATGCGAACCTCTCGCCTGCGATCGTCGATACAACGGCGATCCTCGAGGGCTACCGCACAAATCCGCATCGCGATTTGCGCAAGACCGGTGTTCGGGCCATGACCCAACTCATCCAGTATCTTCGCACCGAGATTGTACCGGTTCGCGCTTGGCGGAAACTTCCGGTGATTCTCGGCGGCGGCATGACCATCGACTTTCTCAATCCGATGCGGCCCCTGTTTCAGCACATCAAGAAGCTGTGCAAACGGCCTTCTGTGGTGAGTGCACATATCTTTATGGTGCATCCATTTACCGACGCAAGCGACCTTGGCTGGGCCGTACATGTCTGTACCGATGGCGATCAAGAGCTTGCCGACAAACTCGCCGACGAGCTGGCGGAACTGGTCTGGAAGGTGCGCGAAGTGCCGCTGCCAGTCTTTCAATCCCCAGCCGAGGCACTGCGAGATGTTCGCAAGGCCAAGATTGCCCGAACTCTTGGTCACGTATCTCTTGTCGATACCAGCGATGTGGTCGGAGCGGGCGCAACCGGTGGCAATACGCACATTCTGGACGTTCTCGTTAAAGAGGGTTCCGACTTGATGGTGCTCTTGCCGCTGCACGATCCGGAGGCCATCGAGGAGCTTTGGCACCACGCCGAAGGCGACGATATCGAGGTAACCCTACGTGGTACCAAGGGCCTCGCCACCCAGCCTGAGGTGCAGCTGAGCGCTCGTATCGACAAGCGCATCGATGGGGATTTTGGGCGCACCTTGGTACTGCGGCACAACGAGCTTCGCGTTGCGGTCACCGAGAAGTCTCCGGGGCCGGTGCATCCCAAGTTTTGGCGCCAACTTGGCCTATCGCCGTGGAAGGCGGACGCAATTGTGCAAAAGTTTTTCTTCCACTATCGAATCTTCTACGCGGCGAGCCTGCGTAAGAATATTCCCGTAGCAACGATGGGCCCAAGCAGCCTTGAACGTGTTCGCGATCGCCAGTTTGATTTGCCGACCTACCCCAAAGACAAAGACTCGATAACCGAGTGGCGCAGCTTTGACAAAGTGCGCCGCCTTGAGGATCGAGCCTAGGAAGCGAGCCTAGGAAGCGAGCGACCAGGCGATGCAGAGTTGCCCTGCGTAATAGCAGGGCAATCCCCAAAGCCTGTCGACGAAGCGCGCTTTCACAAAGCGCGCCTTTGCAACGGCTACATCCGAGGCAAAGAAGAGCAGTGCCCCGACAACGGCAAACTGCACAGCTTGTTCGCCTAGAGCTGGCGCACTCTTCCTCGCCAACGCGAGAGCTGCAATCGCCATGAGCACGATGGCCACCATGTACGCGAGCACCGGAACTCGCATAGAGCCCAAGTGACGCCACAAATACTTGAGCACAACGACCGCGGCCCCGATGGGAAGAAGCGACCACGGCGAGACCCATTCGCTGACCGTGGTGAGCCGAGCAAAGGCCACGAGGTAGGCGATGTGTCCAAAGAGAAAGCTCACTAAGCCAACGAGGAACCAATTCTTGGCTTTGGACATGAGCGCGACATCACCGCCGGCCCCAAAGACAAGGCCAATGACAATGAGGTGCGCGTAGCCATCGGGCTCGACATCCCAGTTTGCCAGGTGAAGCGCCAGAGCAATAAATGCGAGGGATGCGCATGGCTTGCCTACAAGTTTAAGCGCCCTCCACGTTGGCTCAGGCCGCTGCGCTTTAAACTCGGCTAGCAGCGTGAGCCCAACACTTGCCGCACAGCAGACCGTGAGCGTAAGTGCGATTGCGTGGGCATCCATAACCACTGTCTACCAAATGGCGCAAACTGGCCCAACTCGTTTCGCTGCCCTAGCATGAGCGCATGCTTCGAAACCTTACCGCCAAAGCTCTTTCGTCCCGCCTAGACACTCTCCGCGAGCGCGGCAAAGTCGGCCTTCGTGCAGCACTCGCTGCTCCCAAGACTGCCGAACCAGAGGCGCTTCCTCGGCTGCAGGGCCCAGCGCTCGCAAAGCACCACCTCGCGCTCGCCCTCGAAGCTTGCCAAGACGTCGGAAGCACCAAGCCGCAAACCTTTGCAAAGCTTCGCCTGCTTGTGAATCAACTTGAGCAGGGTCGAATTCCCAAGCTCACGACAGTGACCGTGCCATCGGTCAAGGGAGCATCGGCTGCAGTTGGCTCCGAGCGCGCGTCCACACGCCGCGGTCGGCTCTTGAGTCGAGCATTTCAAAGTGCCAACCAAATCACAGAGTGGCGCAGCGGCAGGGAATCGACAAGCGAGCTTCACTAGACGTGGTGGGTGTTTTAGTAGGGCCTAAATGCCGCAGGTGCTCCCGCACCAACACGTCGCGAAGAAGAGAGCCTCGCTATGGTTCCTAGGGCATAGTAGCGTGCCAACGCTATGGTTTCCCGCTCTGCCGTTCTCCGCGCCCTAGGCGCTCTTTCTCTGAGCATCACCGCCTGTAGCGGCTCCGATGCAAACTCAGGCGGCGGCGGTACTTTAGCCGATGCCGCTCCCCCAAGCTGCGACGAGCGTCTCCCGCTTACGATCGGCCACTGCGTCGAAGCCGACACCGGCTACCCATGCGTCTCGGGCGAATCCGAGATGCAGCTCTTTCGATCGTTGGAAGAGGCACGAACGGTTCACCCGATCATTGGTCTCCAAGGATCGCCGATGTTTGTCATGGCGATTCAGGGACAGGGAATTGCGACTGGCGAGAACCAAGATGCGCCGCGAGTTGATGTTCGCGTCTTTGATGGCGAACAAGATGTCGGCGGCTTCTCCTCGAATCCGATTGTTATCGAGAGTACAGATGCTCCTGGTCTTATCACTGCGCCAAGGCTCTTTGTGGTCTCATTCTTTGCCGACGAGCTCGAGGGCAAGACGCTGGATGTGACAGCTGGAGTTGTCGACAAAAACGGCCAGAGCTTTTGCGCTACCGATAGCTTTGAGGTTGGCGCGCTGATTGATGCCGAACCGCAGCCCTAGCGGCTAGAAGCGCCAAGCGACGCCAGTGCGCCAAAGACCGCGGGTCGCAATGGTATCACTTGCGCCCGAAAGCGCTGTGCCCTCAAAGGCGATTTCGGTATGCAGCTGGAACGTTGGGCTTCCGTCAAACGAGAGGCCAAAGCGCACGCCCGAGTAAAATCCGGCGTCACCGAATTCGTCATCAGAAAAACGCTTAGCCCAGCCAACAGGAATTTGCAGGTAGAGCTCGCCAACATCTGCGAAGATTGGCATTTGCCCTTGAACAAGCAAAGCTCCGCGTGCTTCGCGTTCTGGCAAAATGAGTGCGCCCGCTTCGGCGCCGATTGCCAAGTACCTCGCAAGAGTTCTTAGGGCGCGAATCGAGAGGTCGGTAGCAAAGCTTGTGTCATCGACGGTATGCACGCCCAAGCCCAGACTCGCTGAGATGCGCGTTGGATGGCTAAATCCGCGAGCCTTCTGCATCGACTTCGAATCGAGCCCAAGCATCGCATCAAGATGCCCCAGCAGCTCTTTTGCGTAGATGCGGTCATCTTTTGCGTCCCCTTGGCGCCGGAGATACACCGACCCATCCGCACGCAAGATGTACATCGAGGGAACAGCGTACCCGTCGGTCGAGATGCCGGCCCACTGCTTTGCCAGCACCAGGTCTTTGTCCTCGAGCAGTGGAAAGTCGATTCCGTAGGTTTCGGCCATCGCGCGCGCCTTTGCCGGCGAGTCTGGACTAATCGCCACAAGGGTCACGCCACGGGCTGCGATTGCGTCTTTTTCATGTGCCAACTCACCGAGCTGACGTTTGCACCAAGGTCACCAATGGCCCCGATAAAAAATCACAACGACCGGCCCCTTTTCGAGAGCAGACTCTAGGGAAAACTCCGTTCCCTCTTGGTCGACACCGCGAATTTCGGGCATTGTGGTCGGCGCTGGTGCTGTGGCTGGATCGTCGATCGTGAGCGCCGACGGGCCTGCGCACCCGAGGGCGAGCACGAACGAGGACAGCGCGCAAACGAATCGATTCACCGGCAGAGCCTGACAAAGAGATAGCCCTTGCGCAAGTTGCTGTTCCATTCGCCGAGAGTTTGACAGGCCAGCGCAAGCGGGGTGGAATGCGATGGATGTCCAACCAACACCTCTCCGTTGCCCTGAAAGCCACTGAATGCGCAGCCAAGCTCTGCCAACGCGTGCAGCGAAGTGTCACCGCCGAGGCGCTGGAAAAGCGCGACAAGAGCCCTGTCACCATTGCCGACTTTGGCAGCCAGGCCATTATTGCCCTCGCGCTGCGGGAGGCATTTCCCGACATTCCTCTTATCGCCGAGGAAGACTCGGCGGCACTGCGAGAGAGCGCAAACGCAGGACTTCTTGATCGAGTCGTAGAAGAGGTTGCTCTGGCGCTTGAGCGCCCTGGCCTCTCGGCCGAAGAAGTGCTCGATTGGATCGATCATGGCGGCGCAAGCGACTATTCAGAACTATTCTGGACTCTAGATCCTATCGATGGAACCAAAGGATTTCTTCGCGGAGAGCAATACGCAATTGCGCTTGGCCTTGTACAAGGTGGCGAGCCGGTCCTGGCAACTCTCGGGTGCCCAAACCTTGAGAATGCCGATGGTAGTGCTGGCGCGATTTTCTGTGCCGAAGAGGGAATCACCCATTGCCACACACAAGGTGGGAATCGCAGCCAGGTGCATGTGAGCCCCGAAAAGTCCCTAGCGGCAAGCCGCTTCTGCGAATCGGTTGAGAGCGCACATAGTGATCACAGCCAGAGCAAAGCCATCGCAGAGCTTCTTGGCATCGGCGGCGAATCGGTCCGCATGGACTCGCAGGCGAAGTATGCTGCGGTCGCCCGAGGAGACGCAGAAATCTACCTACGCTTGCCAACGCGCCCAGGCTATGTCGAACGCATCTGGGATCACGCAGCGGGCTATGCCATCTTAAAAGGTGCTGGCGGCACGATCACGGATGTCGATGGAAATGCCCTCGACTTTCGCCACGGCCGAGGCCTGGAGAAGAACCGTGGAATCGTGGCGTCTAACGGCATTCACCACGCCCGGCTCAT
>TARA_R110002073_G_scaffold192387_1_pt1 | contig 37282 bp, 31 predicted proteins | sample TARA_R110002073 | Tara Oceans TARA_R110002073 (sample SAMEA4397174) | marine metagenome | biome: Polar Biome; feature: [DCM] deep chlorophyll maximum layer (ENVO:01000326); material: water (ENVO:00002006), including particulate matter (ENVO:01000060) such as... | depth 40 m | reverse complement strand
CTAAGAAAAAAGCCTAAATTGAATGAATCAACAATAACGAAATAGCTTACATTATATAGGAAATCGACTAGACCTTTTAGGTTGAATTGATGTGTATATCAACTGACAGTTATAGAGTACTAGCTCATTCTCCAAAACCTTCAATATTTGAAAATAGTCTTTTATCAAGACTTAAACAGCACTTTAAATCGAATTACTTTTGAGATTTTGTTCGGTTGGATTTAGCAGTATTATCAGTTATTTATATGGGCTGAAAAGTAGAAAACATGTATAAAATTTCTATAAAAAAACCGTCTATCCTATCACTGATAAACGGCTTTTTTGTTCATAAAGGACAGTGTTAAAATTTTATCTACCTATTGAATTTAGTTTGCTCACTCTCATTTGTATTCAATAAATAATATAAAACTAATAAGTCGCTAGCTCAAGACCAATACCGGCACCAATATCGCTAGAGCGATTGTCGAAATCAACTCCCCATACTCTAGTCGTCACTTTAGCCATAGGCTGTAACTGATGCTCCCAAGAGACGTCGATAGCGGTGAGCTTGTCAGTTATTGGAAATGCTTGGTTATCCGCCTCCCCAGTGCGAGAGTCTAACTCTCCTGACTGATTGACTTTAGCGTGTTGCAGTTTGGCATGGATAAAGTTACGTCCATCAAGCCATAATCGACCACCGAGCGCGACACTTTCGGCATCACCACCGAGCGCATAGCCGAGTGGATAGCCTTGCTGATAATAGCCATCGGTGTATGTTCCATGATCGTAAGAAATACCACGTACTTCACCGCTAGTGCGCGTATCAGTATATTCAGCATAGAATTGATAAGGCTTGCCCATCGCCGCAGAGGCATAATCTATGCCAGCCAAATACATATTCTTCGCGGGTAGACCGCCTGCTTCATCTTCACCAACATACTGTCCGTAGACACTCGCTGGTACGTTAAATAAAGGTGCTAATTGCACGCGTGCATCGAAGCCGCCTAGTTGATTGGCTGGGTCACCATTATCATTATCACCATTGTCCTTGGTTCCCAAGATGGCATCGCCAAAGGAGCTGATGCTATCTGGACGACCTTCCCCGCCCCACATAAAAGTACGGGAAGCACCAACCTCTAACCAAGGTAATGGGCTGGCTGCTAGGCGCGCGCCAAATAGCTTGGCATCTGGAACCGCGTCATAGTCGTCCAATTGACCAGCAAACAACTGATACTGCCAAGGACCGACCCAGTTTAAGTATTTATAAGTCGGTGCAGTTTGCATATCACGCTGCATGGTAAAGCCAGTGACTGGAATACTAGCATCACCGCGAACAAGACTACCATCATACCCGGGGCCCCACCATGCTGGAATTTTACCAGCGATTAACCACTGATTGGCAGCCATACCAGCAATATAAGAGCCTTCAAAGCTGATATCTGAGTCATCATCAATCAGCTCATCATTCTTAAACGTTGCCTGTAGATTAAACTCCCAATTGGCTTCGCTTAAGCCGACCGAACCGCTAATCTGCTGCCCTGCTAGCTGATCATCACCAAAAGTCTGCGGCAAAGACTGACGATTGGACTGTAGCATTATTTCGCCAGAGGCTTTAACCAAAGAGTCGCGATCTTGACTGAGCCGCGCCTGTATCGACTGTATGACTTGCTGCTGTACCGCATTAGTGAATTGAGCGCCTTGTAAGCCTCGTTCGATTTCATTTGCGCTCAATGGCCAAGTGCTGGTACTGATCTGAGTAACACCTTGAGTATTTAGCCAATCAATATCTGCTTTGAGACGTAAATCATTGATGTATAAATTCTGTGCTGAGGCAGTCGTTGTCAATATTGGTACTATCGCTACGATACTGACACTTAATACTATTAACAATTTTTTATTCATAAGGGTCTGCTTTTATGTTGAAGGGTGGCGATAAGTAAGCGTTAGCCAATTAGACACAATTAACTTCAGCCATCCGAGTAAATACAGTATTGATGGCATCAACGGTCTGCTCAATCTCAGCAGTAGTCAATGTAGGATGGACTAAGAACATTAGGCTAGTCTCGCCCAATTGCTTCGCTACTGGTAGCGGCGACTCTGGACGCAACCCAGTATTATCAAATGCCTTTTCTAAATATACCTCAGACGCCGTACCAGAAAAACACGGTACACCTAACGCATTAATCTCTTGGATGAGTCGATCACGTGACCAATCCTCAGGCAGGTTGTCTGCATTCACGTACACGTATAGCTTATAGTACGCATGTTTAGAGTCTGAAAACTGCGGTGTGTCTTCTAACTTGGGCACGACCAAATAGCCATTCTCTGCCCACTTGGCACAGGCCTCTAATATCGTGTGCGCGTTAGCAGTACGCTTGGCCGTCCAATCACTCATTCGCTCAAGCTGAATACGGCCTATGACAGACTGCATCTCAGTCATGCGCCAATTGGTACCAAAGCTCTCGTGTAACCAGCGATAGCCGGGCGCATGCTCTGTCTCATACACGGCTGCATAGCTCTTGCCATGATCTTTATACGCCCACATCTTGCGCCATAGCTGCTCGTCATTGGTGGTGACCATACCGCCCTCACCGCCTGTGGTCATAATCTTATCTTGGCAAAAGCTCCACGCGCCAATATGACCAATACTGCCCACGCTACGGCCTTTGTAATGTGCCCCATGTGCCTGCGCGCAGTCTTCTATCACATATAGGTCATGCGCATCAGCCAAGGCCATAATGCTGTCCAAATCACATGGCCAGCCTGCCAAATGCACACAGATAATGGCACGGGTGTTTTCCGTCAGTACGGCACTGATAGAGTCAGCGGTGATATTGCCTGTGGCTTCATCGACATCAGCAAATACAGGTTTTGCTCCAGCGTTCACCACACAAGAGATACTGGCGATAAAGGTGCGCGGCGTGACAATCACTTCATCGCCTGCTTTAATATCGAGCGCTTGCAATGCCAAATCTAACGCTAGCGTGCCATTACCTACGGCGATGGCGTAGTTGCTGTCTGCCCAATTAGCAAACTCTGTCTCAAATTCACGACTCTCGGTCCCTGTCCAATAGTTTACTTTATTAGATAACAGCACTTGGCTAACGGCATCGGCCTCTTGCTGAGTAAAGCTAGGCCAAGGTGAAAAGGGTGTGTTTAGCATATATTCCTTCTAATACTCATTAAATGAGTAAAATAATCATAAAAATTACATCAATTGACAGTATTTAATTACGGTATGTCCTACCTATAAAGCTTATTGAGTTTCAAGCCAAGACTGAAACATGAGTATATCCCATAAGTGATGCTGATGATTATAGACACCACTTAAATGTTCTTTCCACATAGTACGTATCGGTTCAGGACGAAAATAACCCTGTTGTAATAACAAATTTTCATCCAATAGCGATTCTGCCCAATCACGTAATGAACCTCTTAGCCAATCATGTAAAGGTATACTAAATCCTGCTTTAGGACGTTCGATTAGCTCATGTGGTACATGACGAAATAACACCTGTTTTAATAACCATTTGCCTTCGCCTTTACGTATTTTATAATCAAGTGGCATACGCCAAGATAATTCAACAACTCGATGATCAAGCAACGGCACTCTTGTCTCTAAGCTATTTGCCATCGCTGCACGATCAACTTTTACTAAAATATCATCAGCCATATAGGTTTGTGCATCCATCGCCATCATTGCGTGCTGAAAGCTATCTGTCCTTGGCCAACAATTTGAGTCATTAATCAAAGTGGCTGGCTCTTTAGCACCAATAACTATTTGCTCGGGATATTCCCAATGACTGGTTAGTTTCTGATAGAAACCCTGCTCATTATCAATATCGAGGACGCCTGCAAGTTTGTGCGATTTATCACCAGGGATGCGTACATGAAATCGTTTGGGTATGATGGGTCTTGCAGTTTCAAAAATAGCATCCCAACTTCTCGGTGATAAGCTGGTGAGTGTGTTTGAAATCAATCGACGTACTGGTCTGTGTAATCTACGACTGTTATTCCAAACCTGTTGTGCCATTAGATAGCGATTGTAACCACCAAACAACTCATCACCACCATCGCCACTCAGTGCTACGGTCACGTGCTGACGAGCCAGCTGGCTGACTAAAAAGGTTGGAATTTGCGAGCTGTCAGAAAACGGCTCACAGTATATTGATGGAAGCTTAGGTATCACAGACAAAGCATCTTTCGGCTCTATATAAAGCTCAGTATGCTCAGTGCCGATATGCTTTGCGACAGCCTTTGCATGAGTCGCTTCATTGTAACCTTCATCATTAAAGCCTATAGTAAAAGTCTTCACTGGACGAGAGCTTTGCGCCTGCATCAACGCGACAACTGTACTGCTATCTATACCGCCACTCAAAAAAGCACCTAAGGGAACATCAGATTGCATTTGGCTACCGATGCTTTTCACCAACGCCGCTTCCAACGTATCTACTGCCTGATTTGGACTGCCTGTAAATGGATTTTCCAGACCTGCTTCGACTATATTATTAAAACTCCAGTATTTTTTGGGACGAGACGCTTTTGCTTTAACCAAATCCGATAATGAAATCTGTACCCAATGACCAGGCTGTAGCTTCTCAATACCTTCATAAATACTATAAGGAGCAGGAATACAGTTATGACGAAGCAATAAGATGATCGCCTCACGATTAATATTGGTTTTAAAAGACGGATGTGCTTTTAATCCTTTTAACTCTGAGCCAAAGAACAAGCTATTATCTTGCCAGCCCCAGTATAAAGGCTTTTCACCCAGCCGATCTTTGGCTAGAGTTAATACTTTTTGCTGACGATCCCATAAAGCAATTGCAAACATCCCCACCAATATCTTTAAGGTCTTCTCGATACCCCAAACTACAAAGCAAGCAAGCATGGTCTCGGTATCTGAATGACCACGCCAGTGGTGTGCATGGTTTTCTGCAGCAAGTTGCTGTCTTAGTTGCAAGTGATTATATATTTCACCATTAAAAGCAACTACATAGCGACCGCAAGCAGAGTGCATGGGCTGCGCGCCAGCAGGAGATAAATCCTGAATAGCCAAACGCCGATGTCCGAGCATCAATCCAATACTCTCATCCTGCCAACTACCTTCAGCATCAGGACCACGATGGTCAATAGCTTGATTCATCTTAGTAATTACATCATGCGCGGACAGTACTGTATGCGCATTGAAAAACCCATTTACTCCACACATAATGCAATCACCTTATAACTATCTTGGGTTTTTAATATATTGGACTGATTAAAGTTTATGTTTGCAAAATATTTATATAAACACTCAATTATTATTTTTTAATGAGCGTGCAGGATTGCCGACTACGATATCACCGGCTGGCACATCTCTAGTAACCACAGCACCCATACCAATGATTGCGCCCTCACCAATGATTAATGGTTTATCAGGTGTACCTTGTTTAAGAATTGCTCCTGCACCGATATAAGCATGGTCATGAATATGGACATTACCATTACAGCTAACCCTTGGTGCAAAGGTAACGTAATCACCAATCACGCAATCATGCTCTACATAGCTATACAAATTGGCGTGAAAACACTTACCAATAGTGACATTGGAGGCTATCGTAACGAATGGACTGATTGCTGCACCTACATCAATAACTACTTTTTCCATAATCAATGTGGTACAGCCATGAACTGACCATAGATGTATCCCATCAATTAATAATTTATCTGCAATTTTTTGACGGATGTCACTGTCTGCAATAGCAATTAATACATGTTTATTATCAAAAGCCAATTGTTTAAATTGCTTATAGTTCATTGCTCGGCGACTATTAATGAAACCTTCTTCATCCAATGAGTCATCAATAAAAATCGCTTCGCTACCGCTATTCAGTTGCTTTAGCTGTGCCGCAGCTACTGGCATTAGACTACGACCACAACCCGCTGCTCCGTAGACGGCAAAAACTTCACTCATAACCGCCCTTCTAATTTACTATCTATAGAACCTGTAAACTTACTCATCGTCGCTTCACCATCGGCACTGATACCATCTTTAATCAGCACTTTTTTGACTGTTTTGAATAATATTTTAATATCTAACCACAATGACTGGTTATCCACGTACCACATATCGAGCTTAAATCTCTCGTCCCAACCAATAGCATTACGACCATTCACTTGCGCATATCCTGTCACGCCTGGGCGTACATTATGACGTCGAGCCTGCTCGTCACTGTATAATGGCAAGTACTCCATTAATAACGGACGTGGTCCGACTAAGCTCATATCGCCTTTTACCACATTCCATAGCTCTGGCAGCTCATCGAGACTGCTATTACGGAGTGCCTTACCAAAATCAGTTAGGCGCTCACTATCTTCTAGTGGATTACCCTCAACATCTACAGCATCCCTCATCGTGCGAAATTTAATCATTTCAAACGGCTTACCGTCTAGACCCGGACGCGTCTGACGAAATAGCACTGGTGAACCTAAGTTCTTTTTAACTTTATAAGCAGTGAGCGCATATACTGGTGATAAGACTACTAAGGCAGTAGTCGCGGCGCTGATGTCGAATAATCTTTTTATCATACAATGCCCATTTCTTTTAACATCACTTCATTTACAGCATCTACGTCAAATTTTTCTTCTACCAATTGACGTGATGCTTTACCCATTTGACTGATCAGTTGTGGCTCAAGTATAAAACGTTCCATAGCAGCAGCCAGCTCATCTACTGCTTTAACTGGGACTAAATAGCCATTAAAACCATCTCTGACAGTTTCGCGACATCCTGGTGCATCAGTCGTTATGATCGGTCGTCCCATTGCCATCGCCTCAAGTACAGTACGCGGTGTACCCTCTCGATATGAAGGTAGAACATACACTGAGCACGCTGCAATAGCTGGCTTGACGTCACTAAGCTTGCCCCAAAATTTAAACACCCCTGCATCGATCCAACTGTCTAACTCGGACTGTTTAATGGTATCAGGATTGTCATCGATCCATCCGACCAAGTCAAACTCTGCGTGTGGGTATTTCAATTTAATAAGTTTAGCCGCTTGTACGTATTCGCGCACGCCTTTGTCACCTAATAGACGTGCTATGAGTAAGAACTTAGGCGCTGGACTACTATCGATAGTGGAGAAAGGAACGACGTTATACTCTGATACGTCAACACCTGATCCATTAACCACTTTGCTTGGCGTGCTAGGCTTCAAGATTTTCATCGACTTAAATAAGGCTTCGTCATCTGGATTTTGAAAAAAAACTTTATGAGCTGAGCCTAATGCCACAGAGTAAAGCTTGTGCATCAGTTTTTGCAAATTTGACTTTTTATAATCTGCTGCATCCGCTCCTTGAAAGGCGTAACCCAAACCTGTAATCAGAGCATAGCGGTGAGTAACACGAGCCAACTTAGCTGCTAATAAGCCATAGATAACGGGCTTGATGGTATAGCCCATAACATGACTGGGCCTAATCTTCTTCATTAATAAGTATAAAGCTGATAAAGTTTTAGCGTCATTTAATGGGTTGGTCCCTGTACGCTGCATGGGAATATCATGAACAATATAACCAAGTGCTTCAAGTTGCTTTAGTTCCTCAGGATAACTATGAAAATCTGGCGCGGCAATATGAATCTCAAAGCCAGCTCGTTGAATGGCAGCGACTAATGCACCGCGAAACCTAAGAATTGAAACAGGGAAGCTTGCGACGATTAAAAACTTCATTGTTACTTCAGCCTTGCTGTATTTTGAGAAAAATTGACATTCGAGCTATCTGTACTTGTAATATTCGTTATTTTTCTTTCTTTTCCAATGAGAGAGATTAGTAGGAATATAAGCATAGGGGCAAACATCCATTTCTGTCGCATCGCTATACCTAAGTTTGCAGTTGTCATTGCCAAAATCGTCCAAACCAAAATACAATATATCCACATAAACATTCGATTATGGGTCTTAAACTCCGGTAATATTTTTCTTTTTAAAATTGCATGAATACCTAAGAACAATAAAAGTAATAGTATTATATTATCCACTGAAGCAAGAAGAGCGAATATACTATTAGCCTCAAAAGGCAAAGGACGAAATAGATAAGTGAATAATTTCATAGGAATACCCATGCTGGATATATCTATACTAGAGCCACCTTCTAGATTTTGTCCTGCACGACCTTCTATGTAGCTCGCGATGTCGCTAGAACTCGCATCCTCACCTACTCCAGCATAATTCATACCTAAAGGCACTACAACTGCCATCGACGCAAGAGCAGCTACACCAAAAAAAACACGCTGGACGATAGGCGTTCTGCGCTGAAATACGACAGAGCCTGCTAACGCTATGACCATCATACCCGCAATATGTGGTCGTACAAACAACATTACTAGTACAGCAATTACCATTAGCACTACGCGACGTTTTAAATTCATCGCTGCCCATAAAGCCAAGCCCATCGCCATAAATGATAGAGAATCTTTGCCTATCGCAGATGACCAAAAGCTAACTGAAGGTAGAAATACAATTAAAGTCGCTAAACGGCGTATTTTTCTTGACTTATATTGGGTCACCTCTCTTAACGCAGCATCAAAAGCCAGTAGCCCAACAAACCCGAAAATCTGAAAGACAAGAAAAGTGCCTAACAAAGAAAGTCCAAAACCTTTTGTGAAAATCGATGTGAAAACTTCCACACCTCGGGTGCCCCAATCGAATTCTATATCCCCTACTAAGCTTACTTTATAATAACTTAAAGCATCGCCACCAAAGTTGAGCACGTAAATTAAATAGACGATTGAAAATAGTGTATGCCACAAATATAAGGCTGTTACACGTTTAATGGTAGCATTGAAATACCTGCGTAGCAGCAATGCTAAAGTGAAACCAATGAGAAAAACTAAAAACGCAGTGATAACTTGAATTGGACTAGAAGAGAGGTCAATCATAAATCATCCCACCAAACTAGTTAGAATATTCCTAACAATAGGCATCTGAATATATAATGAATACTTCTGTTCTACCGAAGCTCGCCCCTCTTCACCATATTTCTCACGTAGTTCACCTGAACCTAATAAACTTACTAAAGCATTCGACCAATCTGAACGCTTTGTAGCTAAAATCCCACAAGTTTTGTTTTCTATAATTTCACGATTAACCCCTATGTCGCTAGCGACAACAGGTATGCCACAAGCCATATATTGGATTAACTTATAGCCACACTTTCCTTTCTCCCATGGACCATCATGCAGTGGCATGATGCCTATATCCATAAGGCTAATTAGATCAGCTTCGGTTTTTTCATCCCAATCATAAACTTCGACATCTAAGCCCGGTAAATCATTTACTATATCTTGACTTGCACCAACCATTACTAAACGGAATGAACAATATTCATAAGTTTTTTGTAGTTCAGGTAATATTTGAACTACGTATTTTTGAGTGGAAGGAGATCCAATCCATCCTATCGTTAAGACATCTGTGGATGAGCTTTGACGTTTTTGATATTTAATAGGATCAACTACTGTAGGAATCAACTGAATGTTTTTTGCCCCTGCATCTTTTGCATACTCTGCGAGGTAACTATTACCTGCAAGGACATAGGTAGAGCTCTTCATTACCTTATCTATTTTATTTGAAAGTAGAAATCTAACTAATTTATTCTTAGAAAGGTCATAATTATGAAAGACTGCATCGTCGTAATCGACAATATACTTTATATTCATTAAAGAGAGAATTTGCTCTGCAAAGGCTGGCATATAAGGAAATATCTCTTTTTCAATCCAAATAACGTCATAGCTTTTTGCTGTAAATAGCGTTAAAAAATGCTTTAAATATAACTTAAAAATGTCTGACTTCGAACGTCCCTGATTGTTATAGAGTTTGTCTAAGTAGTTATCGTCAAATAAATTTTTAACCGTGAGTTCGAAGCCTTGCTCTTCAAGCAGAGGGAGATACTGCAAGGTTCTTAACCGAGAGCTAGCCCCCATCCGCGAGTACCTAGTTAAAACCAAAATACGTTTAGTCATGTCTACCTTGCGTTACTTGTGTTAATGCCTTTATATAGCTGTTTGAACATGCTTTAAGAGAAAAGTATTTGACACCTACACGGCTACAGCTTTCTCTCATCTCTTTACGTAACGGTACTACCTCATCTACAAACCAATCTGCAATTGCTTCTAGCTCAGCTTCATTAATTTCTTTAACTAAAGCACCTACTTTTTTATCAATCATATGGGTATCACCAATCCCTTCAGTTGCGACCAGTGGCAAACCACACAACAGATATTCTCCCAGCTTAATCGGTGCTACACCTTGCATAGAAAAGCTCGATTTTCTAAATGCTATACCTAAGTCTGCACAAGCAAGATAAGCAGGCACTTCATGAACTGTGACGGTCTTTACTATAATACTACCAGCGATATTCGCTTTAGACTTGATCTGCGCTTTAATAATATCTGGCGAACCAGTAAGTATAAGAAATCGGGCTTTAGGTCTTTTCTTCTTTACTAACTCAAATAATCGAAGCATCTCTGGTACACAGTATTGCGGACCTATTGAACCAGCATAGACCAATAAAGGCGTATCAGATAGTACTCCTAGCAATTCTCGTGTATTAGTACGAGAATCTTGATCGCCAGGATTAAACAGATCAGTATCCCGGCCATTAGCCACTACATGGAACTTATCTTTATTAGTACCTGCGCCAGCTCGTGCTAATAGTATTTCAACCGCTTTATCTGAGCGAGTGATTACAACTCCTGCACGTCTCACAGCTTGAGCTTCAATATCACGTAGCAAGCGATAGACAGGTCCTGATGGTGACAACCCAGAAAAATCAACTCGTTCATCTAGCTGTAAACCATCAGCATCAAATAACATAGAGGTCTTACGACCATATAAAGCCATTAAGCTACTCAGGGCAGGCAATGTACTCCTAGGCATAACGACGTCAATATTCCACTTACTAATGGCTTTACGTATGTGTTTGTACCCCAAGAATGCACTCATAAGGCTACCTAATGCAATAGGCTTACGAATCACAGAAACTCTTTCGTAACTACAACCAGCCTCTTCACATGCAATACGCCTATGTTCAAAAACTTGCGCATCATCCCATGTAAACTGTAACACATGAACATTGAAACCTGCGGTTTTAAGAACCTGGAAAATAGGCAAAAAAAGCCCTTCTAGATAAGATGTTTGTGGCCCATCCCATGTGATAAAAAGAATATTCAACGTTTTACCTTATTCAATTGATGTATGTACAATGCTTCTAGTTCTTTCATATATGCTGCTGGCTCAAAGCGTGTCTCTACTGATTTGCGTCCAGCAAGCCCTATATTAATAAGCTTATCTTCAGGCATTTCAAGCACTTCAATGAGCTTGTTTGCAATTGTTTTTGCATTCGTTTTATGTATTAACCATCCTGTAAGATTATCTTGAATAATCTCAGGTGCCCCACCTACTGCTGTGGCTATCACAGGGACTGCACATCCCATAGCTTCAACTAATGCTAATCCAAAACCTTCTGAGAGGGACGGTTGCACGTAGACATGACATTGGCGAACATAACGATCAGGCTCATGCTGAAAACCATGGATAATAACTCGATTACTAATTTTAAGTTCGCTAGCACGGTCAATTAATATTTGCTTTTGACTACCATCACCAACGACAGACAGCTCAACGTCGTACCCTCGATCGATTATCAAAGCTACGGCTTCGAGTAGTGCTAAAGGATTCTTTACAGGCTCCAAACGACCTACAAACCCAATTCTAAATATGTCTGACTGAATATCATGTTGATTACGAGATTTAGGGATAATGACAGGGTTATATATTTTTACAGCTTTATGTGCTGGCACTTCACCACTCTCAATCAACCAATTAGTAACAGCATCAGATATGCCTATTACTTTATTAGCAAATAGATAAGAAAATTTGAATGTTAGCTTTGCTTTAAGGCTGTGGTTTGGGATACCAATTTCTTCACCAATTCTTACAGGTACTCTTGCAAGCCACGCTGCAATTAGACCGTGAAAATTAGCTTCTGCGCCTCTAGTATGTACAACATCTGGGTTATTCGTCCTAAAGTTTTTATAGAGAGAAATAATAGCCTTCAAAGAAGGAATGGAAGACTTCTCCATTAACAGTGTAACATTTCCATTATTACTTCTGATTGTGTCAGCCGCTTTTCCACCAGTACTTATCGCAATAAAGCTGTGTTGCGCTATGCTAGTATTGTTTGCATTAATAATACTAGCACGGCTTTCAACGCCACCAAAATTAAGAGAAGTTAAAATATTAAACACATTAATGTTATTCATAGTTTTTCTAAAGGTCATAGTAAAAATATTTTCTATTTATATTTAAAAAAATAATATCTAATTATGTAATCTTAGTCTTAATGATTTTAAATACAGAGAATAACTCTAGCCCTAAAACTCTTGGTGCTATCCATTTATAAAAATGTTTGTCATGACGATATTTATAAGTATATGAAACACGCTTAAGAAATAAAGACTTAGTCCATGAGGATTTTAATTTTAACTTATCAATATGATTATTAAGTTCCTGGCGATCAAAATTTATATTCACTTTATCACTAGGGAAGTTTAAACCTAACTCTCTTAGTAAAATATAAAGATCGTGCTTATTACTAGCATAATCACTTGCTCGCTTTTCAGTTGCTTGGATGATAGATAAAGAATGTTCTTCTAATTTTGAATTACTTATGGACTCAGAGTGTGAGCGATAAAATACGAGTGGCTCATCAATTTTTGATATTTTCTTATCCAAAATATTTATCATAAACGTCATGAATGTGTCTTCAAAAAAGAATCTACCCTCTATACGAGGTAAGGATCTTAAAAAACTCATATCATAAGATGATGAGGCTCCATGAATATCGAAACTATTTTCTTTTTTAAATACTTTTGTAAGCAGCTGGCTTTCACCACTTGGATTATAAACTCTACCATTAGCTACACCATTTTCATCTATTAATTCATGATTTGAAAAAATACCAACAGCTGACTCAGCTTTCCATATATTTACAGTTTTTGTCACTCTTTCAGGCTTCGAGATATCATCACCTGCAGCAAGTACTAGTAGCTCGCCTTCAGCTAAACCCACAACATCAAAAAAATGACCTAATGTACATTTGTTTTTAGACGTTTGGTTCAAGCGAACAATATGATCGCCTTCATAACTAGAAACTATCTCTCTTGCTTTCTCAAACGTACCATCAGTTGAACAATCATCAGATATAATAATTTCTAAATTAAGATAATCTTGAGATAGAGCTCCTCTTATACTGTCTTCCACATAATCAACTTGGTTATACGTTATCAATGCAAAAGTGACTAAGGGCTGCTTTTGAATATTAAAATCTTGCATTATTTATTAACTCCTAATATACATTCTGAAACAGTAGCGAACTGCATATTTTGTCTTTCTGCCTCATCAATACAAGTTTTAAGCAATTGCCCTGTTTTTTCTGAATCTTGAAAAGCCCAGTAGTGTGTAGCTGCAACAAATGGTGCTTGATTAGTCACAGATAACCTTATATCGGCGATAAGCTTTTCTCTCGATACAAAAGGATTTAAAGCATGAGCATAAAGCTCTCTATGGCTATCATAAGAAAGAACATGTGGATAAGGATAGCCTTTAAACACTCTCCAACCCCACCTTCTTATCCAAGCATTAAGATAATTTATAGTGATAGGTCGATCACCCCATAATCCCATCATTCCGGACATTGATAGACCAGAGTCACGAATTGCATTTATGCCATGAACTGAAATATCATTGGCAGGAGGAACAAAAGTATGTATTTTTGTGCTAAATAGCTCTTCAAGATATAACTTATCATGTCTAATATTTTTTAGAAGCTCAGAGGCTCCTTTCCACACAAATTCAGAAATATATCTATCATTGATATGTTTAAATTCATGTGTAGAACCATGAAGCATTATTTCTACAAAACCTGATGCAACCTTATCTTTTAAATATTCTACTAGCTCTCTATTTTCAGATATTGGTGCATAATCATAATTATAACCGTATCTTGACAAAACTCTGTCTCCCCGGTACTTACTGACAGAAAACGGTATAACCGCTAACGATATAGGAACTTTGCCCCAGTAACTAGAATACGCAAACTCAAGATCATCAATAGAAGTATAGAAACTGGTGTCATCGTCTCTAATAGCAAATAAACTCATTAGGGCTTTCTTCTTTTATTTTTGAGTAGCAATGGAAGTGTTACTATATATCCAGATTTTCTTATTAATTTATCACTTAAGAAAAAGCGAAAATTAAGTTTGTATATATTTGAATATAATATATCTATCGCATATTTTCTATATTTAAAAATTCCTTTAGACCATTCTGTTTTAACATCATTAGGCATATTTTTGTGACTACGTGAGTACTTTAAGGCTAAAGAACATAGCTCATTTAAAAAATGAATATCTGCGCTTTTATAGGATACTCTATGAGACCAGTTTTCACGACTATAATTACGCAACCAATAGGCACTTTCAAGCCGTGTGATGTAATTTTTTGAAGGATATTTAGATGTTGATGATGAAGATTGCACATAATAATAAGCTGAATTTATAATATTTACCTCTTTACAGCTTTCAAAAATAAGTCTATTAGCTATCTCATCAGAATTGGTAGACTGAAAGTTTATTTTGTTGTATGCCTCTAATGCGTGTGCGGTCTTATAAATGCCATTTGTATATATTTTCCATGAAGGTATAGTATTTGAGATAATATCGAATCCAGTTGCAGGAAACTCTAAACTAAAATTAAACATACTTTTTTTGTCTCCTTTTATATAAGCAAAGCTATATAAAAGAGCATCAACATTTCTTTCCGATGAAAAAACGTTATATGCTTCTTCCGCTACTCCTAGATCAATATAATCATCAGCATCTACAAAAGACACATATTCAGAATTAGTGTTTTTTAGACCTGTTAGCCTAGCTGCCGTAATTCCTTTATTGCTTTGACTTATTAATCTAGCTCTAGAGTCTAAGTTGATCAAACTTTGAATTACTTCCTTTGTATTATCATTGGAACCATCATCAATAAATATAAACTCTATGTCATTCAAAGTTTGATTAGTCAAAGAGTCAAAACACTTTTTCATCAAATCTGCAGAATTAAAACAAGGAACAATGAATGTGATTTTAGATTTAGACATCTACTTCTTCTCCAGTTTTGGCATCAAACTCAAGACCTGCTTTAAAAAATTCACTTCTTGAATAGAGCTCATTAAAGCTACCTTGATCTATTACCCTTCCTTTTTCCATTAGGTATATGAAATCACATTTTTCAACTGTCTTAATTCTATGTGCTATCATTATTATGGTTTTGCTTCCACTTAATGCATTAATAGCCTCCATAACAGATCTTTCACTAATTGAGTCTAGAGCGCTGGTCGCTTCATCAAATATCAAAATACTAGGATCGCGATACAAAGCTCTTGCAATACCAATTCTTTGTCTTTGACCTCCAGATAGCTGTACTCCTCTTTCACCCACTTTAGTATCTAATCCAGCTGGAAGATCACTTATGAACTCGTGAGCATGTGCTAAATTGATGACCTCATTTATTTTTTTATAGTTTATTTCATTCTCCAAACAGCCGAAAGCTATATTTTGAGCAATGGAACTATCTGACAGATAAATTGATTGTGGTACATAGCCAATATTTGCCATCCAAGACTTTTTGTTATTCTGGTCAATCTCTACATTATCAGCTGTTAAGCTACCACTTTGAGGGTCAATTAGTTTTAAAATCAAATCTACTAAAGTAGACTTACCAGATCCAGATGATCCAACAATCCCAATTGTATTATTTATATATATATCCATCGATATGTCTTTTAGCGCAAGCTCACTATTATCAGAATAAGAAAAATAGACATTCTTCAAACTAATTTTTTCATTAGCAGCAACTGTGTTTTTACCACCTAATGTGGAGCTATCAATTAAATTACTACGTGTTGCATTTTTTAAATCGTCTTCAATTGCTAAGAATGATGATGCATTACCTTTGATATTTGAAACTCCTGTATAGACGCCTTGAAAAGCAGGTAACAACTTAAGACCTCCAAAAGCTAAAACCGAGATTACAGGAAGGACTTCCGCTAGTCCTCTATCAGCTGTTTTTAGCATAATCAATAGTGCAATTATCGTAGATCCGAACGCAATTAGTTCAACTAAATACCTAGGATAGTTAGCCATGAAATTATTATCACTAATAGCTGTGGATAGCTCTTTAGTACATTTAGAGAAACGGTCAGAATAACTCTTGTTCAAATCAGCTACTATTACTTCTTTCATACCACCGAAACCTTCACCCATCAATCTGAACATGTTCGAGTAAGCTTGAGAAAGAAGAATACTATTGTTTTTTAACTTACTTTTAGTAAATTTGAAAATAGTGAGATAAACAACTATGAATAGAAGTACAAATGAAATAGAAATTATAGGTTTATAAATAAAGAAGGAGAGGCTAAAGATAAAAATAAGAAGTATTTTAGAATTTATCTCTAACAAGGGCTGAATAATTGCATTATTAACTCTCAAAGCTTCTGTAGAAATATTAGTAATATAATCAGAGCTATTCCTTTTACTATGGAAGAGCCAGGACTCACTAATGTAATAACTAAATAGTTTTTCAGATAATGATATGCCAATATCTGCTGATAATGCATATCTTATTTTAGCAATGTAGATGGATAAAATAGAAGACAAGGTTAATATAAGTAAAACAATAGCTCCAGACAGGAAAAGAAAGTCATATTTATCTTTTAAATTTAAAAAGCTATAAATACTATTCCAAAATCCAACTTCATTTATTGAGTCTAAATTTCCAATCAGAGACATCAATGCTCCAACAGAAGCTATACTGACAAGTTCAAACAAACTACCAATTATAAGAAGCAACTGAAGTTTGACAACTTTGTTTTTATATTCTTTGTCTAGTATAAGCCAAATATTTTTAAGCATTAAAAGCATTGAAAACCTCATAAGAAAACAATTTCTGTAAATTCAGAAACTGTTACAGCTAGATATGACACTCAAAATTTCAGACTTAAAAAGCGTCGGACCAATGGGTAGACTGAGTACTTGATCATGAATACTCTCAGTTATTGGATAACTGAGACTATTCCACTCTTTATAAGCTTGCTGCTTATGGGGTGGTAGTGGATAATGGATTAATGACTGGATACCGTTATCTAATAGGTGTTGCTGCAGCTCGCTACGTTGATTGGTACGAATAACAAAAAGATGGAATACGTGTGACTCTTCATTTTGCCAATTAGGTAAGATAATATTAGGATTATCTATGCTTTCTATATAAGTCTTTGCAACAGCACGACGAGCTGCGATATCCGTATCTATATGATGAAGCTTAACGCGCAGCATAGCCGCTTGTATCTCATCTAGACGACTATTAACGCCTTGATAAAGGTTCTCATACTTCTTATGACTGCCATAGTTCGCTAGCGCACGCAAAGTATGCGCCAGTTCATCATCACTTGTAGTAACGGCACCTGCATCACCTAGCGCACCAAGGTTTTTACCTGGATAAAAACTAAAGCCACTCGCATCACCCCAATTCCCTGCTTTTATGCCATCGATACTAGCACCATGTGCTTGCGCTGAATCTTCAAGTACTAGCAGGTTATGACGTTTGGCTATAGCCATAATAGCTGGCATATCCGCTAACTGACCATATAGATGCACAGGTAAAATTACACGGGTTTTCTTAGTAATCGCTGCTTCTAAATTTTTTGGACATAAATTATAGGTTGCCAAATCAGGCTCAACCAATACTGGCATTAAACGGTTTTCAGTAATAGCGAGAATGCTAGCGATGTAAGTATTGGCAGGGACGATAACTTCATCACCTTCTTTAAGCTTACCCATCTCTTTCCATGCCCGCAGCGTAAGCGTTAGAGCGTCAAGTCCGTTGGCAACACCAATAGCGTGCTTTGTGCCACAGTAAACAGCAAACTCTTGCTCAAAAGCGCTTACTTCTTTGCCTTGTACATACCAACCCGAGTCTATGACGCGCGTACAAGCTGCTACAAGAGCATCACGATATTGAGTATTTATAGCTTTTAGGTCAAGAAAAGGAATACTAATCATTATATATCCAAAAATTCAATTTGCTGTTTGGTAATATAGTCGTAGACAGTCTTACCAGACCAGTCTTTTAACATAGGATCTGCGCCATGACTAATAAGATATTTTACTATCTTATTGTCTTTGAACTTCAACGAGTAGTCTTTTGCGTACATTAGAACCGTAGTACCTCGATAATTTATATCATTTATTAGTGCTCCATTCTGAAGAAGAAACTCTATTAGATCTACTCTGCCATAATATGCTGCAACAATAATTGGAGACCATCCTTTATCGCTCCTATCATTTACGCCTAAAATATTTACTAATCTTTTAGAGAAATCTTCAACACTTATAGTACTGATATTTTTAAGTACATTATCTAAATCATCAATGTATAATTTTACATCATAGTCAATTGATGAAACCAAAAAATAACTAGACTCCTTTGAAACTATACTTCCAGGCTTTAATGTAGATTTTTTTTCTGTTATCACTACATCTGAAATATCAAATCCTTCAAATGTTATGAGCTGATAAGGTCTAAAGCTGAACGCATATACTTGTCTTTTGATTTGCCATGCAGTCTTTTTAAAGTTGATTTTTAAGTTCGTGTAATCTATTGAACTAGTAGAATAATATGTAGATTCGATAGCTGATTGCTTTTCATAAGTTATGTTATTATTTACGACCCTTTCAAACCATTCTGATATTAATAGCTTAGAATTCTCTATATATTTCCTATAACAATCCTGACTCCTATCACTCACATCTAAGCTAAATAGTCTTTGAGCAACTATATCCCCTGTATCTATACCACTATCTATTTTATGTAAAGTCACACCTGACCGACTGTCAGCATATAGTATCGGCCAGATAGAGGTATACATACCTTTATATTTTGGCAACTCTGAAAAGTGTATGTTATATATATTGTTAGTTTTTAACTTTTCAGGTTTAATAATTTGATCAAACTCTAGCGAGATAAAGTAATCAATTTCAATTTCGTAAATTTGATTCAACGTTTTAATTTTTATATTTCGTTCTTTAGCAACTTTAAGTAAAGATCGTTGCCAACCGTCTTCGCCTTTATCATTCTTGTTAATTACAACAATAACTTCATCATTATCAAAATGCTCAATTGCTAAAAAAAGCCCATGAACCGCAATATCATTTTTACCTGCAATAACTATCATTGAGAGGCCTCTAGAAACTTTTCATAATCACGAATATAATCATTTTCATCATAATGCTCACTAGCAAGTACTAAAAGAACGCAGTCTTCACTAAAATCATGCATCTCGCCCCAAATTAAAGCATCTTGAAATAAGCCAATATTAGGTTGATTTAATTCATAGGTTATCTTTTCAAAACCATCATCCAGTGTAACCTTACAGCTTCCATTTACGGCTATCAGGAACTGTTTAGTAATAAAGTGAGAGTGTTTTCCTCTAGGTACATTAGGCCTCGTACCATAAATGTGGAAAATACGTTTTATATCAAAGGCTATATCTATATCTTGCTCAATAACTACCAAAGAGCCTCGATCATCACCTCTTACACTTAACTCAATTAAGCTCATGGTATTATCTCACTACAAAATAGTTAATTAAAAATCAATAAAATTACTGGCAATACTGTCTTTTTCACTAACGATTATATTAAAAGTGTCTGGCCAATTAATTGCTAAATCCGAATCATCCCACCTAATAGCTCTTTCACAGCCTTTGGCATAATAATCAGTAGTTTTATAAAGAAAATGTGTATTATCTTCTAAAGCTACAAAACCATGAGCAAAACCCTCAGGTATCCATAACATGTGCTTATTTTCACTATTAAGTTCCGCTCCAACCCACTGACCAAAAGTAGGAGAGTCCTTACGTATATCTACCGCTACATCAAAGGCAGCACCCTGAGTGACACGTACGAGCTTACCTTGAGCATGTGGTGCTATTTGATAGTGCAATCCACGTAACACACCTTTATTTGAGCAAGAATGATTATCTTGCACAAACAGACGTGGAATAGGCAAACCAAGTTTAGCTAGCTCTTCGTAAAAGCGCTGCTCGTTAAAGCTTTCCATAAACCAGCCACGCTCATCAGCGAAGACAGTCGGTTCAATCAGTACTACGTCAGGGATAGCCGTTTGCGTTAACTTCACTTCTTTACCTCATCAAGCAGATTAAATAGATACTGGCCATAACCTGTTTTTTTGAACTTCTCAGCTTGGTCACGAAGAGTGTCGTTAGATATCCACTTGTTATTCCAAGCAATTTCTTCTAAACACGCCACTTTTAGACCCTGACGCTGTTCAATAGTGTGGACGAAATGCCCTGCTTCTAATAGTGACTCATGCGTCCCCGTATCTAACCAAGCAAAACCACGGCCTAACAGCTCAACCTGTAATTGCTCGTCATCTAAATAGCGCTGATTGATATCCGTGATTTCTAGCTCACCACGATGAGATGGCGTCAAAGATTTGGCAATCTCAATCACGCGATTATCGTAGAAATATAATCCCGTAACCGCATAATTTGATTTTGGCTGAGCTGGCTTTTCTTCAATGCTAAGCGCTGTACCATTCTCATCGAAGTCTACTACACCGAAGCGCTCAGGATCAGAGACATGATAGCCAAATACCGTAGCACCTTGCTCTTGTGCTGCTGCGGTTTTGAGCTTTTGTGAGAAGCTTTGACCATAAAATATATTATCGCCTAAGACCAAGCAACAATTATCATCACCGATAAACTCTTCACCAATGACGAACGCTTGAGCCAGGCCGTCCGGACTAGGTTGTTCTGCATATTGCAAACGGATACCAAACTGACTGCCATCACCAAGCATCTTTTCAAAATTAGGAAGGTCTTCAGGCGTAGATATTAGTAAGATATCTTGGATGCCAGCCAGCATTAATACAGATAACGGATAATAAATCATTGGCTTATCGTATATCGGTAGCAACTGCTTAGAGACACCCATAGTAATAGGGTGCAAACGAGTACCGGAACCGCCTGCTAAAATAATTCCTTTACGTTGTGTCATATCACTCTCTTAGTTTTCAATAGTTTCGTGAATCATTCTAATTACACCATTCTGCCACTCAGGTAGCACTAGCCCGAAGGTACTACAAAACTTGGTAGTATCAAGTCTTGAATTGAGTGGTCGTTTTGCAGCAGTAGGATACTCTGAAGTAACTATTGGTTTTATCTCGGTTACCAGTAGCTCTTTGCCCAAAGCTTGAGCATGCTTAATAACAAACGCTGCATAGTCATGCCATGTGGTCTGGCCGCTAGCAGCTAAGTGATACAAGCCTGCAAGCTCTGGGTTGTTCATAACTTGGCGCAGTGCATGAGCAGTACAGTCAGCAAGTAAGGCCGCGCTAGTTGGTGCACCAATCTGATCATGGATTACAGATAGCGTTTCTCGCTCACTGGCTAAGCGCAGTATAGTTTTGGCAAAGTTATTACCTCTGCTACTGTAAACCCAACTAATGCGAAATATTAAGTGCTTACAGCCACTATCTTTAATAGCTTGCTCACCATCAAGCTTAGTCTGACCATATTGACTCAATGGTCCAGTTGCATCACTTTCGCACCAAGCTCTATTACCAGAACCATCAAATACATAGTCAGTTGAATAATGTACTAGCCAAGCCCCTACCTTCAGTGCTTCTTCTGCTAATATCATCGGTGCTTGTGTGTTAGTAAGTTGCGAAAGCTGTTGCTCACTTTCAGCTCTATCCACTGCTGTATAAGCTGCCGCATTAACTATCACATCAGGTTTAAAGGTAACCACTGTAGCACGCAGCCCTTCTAGATCAGATAAGTCGCCACAAAAACCTTTCTTACCCGAACGATCCAATACTAGAAGCTCACCCAAATAGGCCAAAGAACGCTGTAGCTCCCAGCCCAGCTGTCCGCTTTTCCCTAACAATAGTATCTTCATTCACTACTACCAAGGCGTTCACGTTGATAGCTGCCATCTTGGACGCGACTGCACCACTCCATATTATTCAAATACCATTCGACTGTTTTTCTGATACCGCTATCAAACGTCTCCGCTGGCGTCCAATTTAATTCATTGGCAATTTTGCTAGCATCGATTGCATAGCGCAAGTCATGTCCTGGGCGGTCTTTTACAAAGGTAATTAATGATTCGTACGGCTGACCATTTTCCTGTGGCTTTAGCTTATCCAAAATTTGGCAGATCGTTTTGACCACTTCGATATTTTGCTTTTCGTTATACCCACCGATATTATAGGTCTCACCAACCTTCCCTTCAGTGACCACTTTATATAAAGCACGCGCATGATCTTCGACATACAGCCAATCACGTATTTGATTGCCTTTGCCATAGATAGGCAACGCTTTACCATCTAAAGCGTTAAGTATCACTAACGGAATGAGTTTCTCAGGGAAATGGTAAGGGCCATAGTTGTTAGAGCAGTTAGTGACTAATATAGGGAAGCCGTAGGTGCGATGCCATGCGCGAACCAAATGATCTGAGCTAGCCTTAGAGGCAGAATACGGCGAGCTTGGCGCATAAGGAGTAGTTTCAGTAAAGAGGTCTGTTGTTCCCTCAAGATCGCCATAAACCTCATCAGTTGATATATGATGAAATTTAAACTGTTGCTTGCCTATGTCATCAAGATTTTGCCAGTATTGACGCGCGACTTCTAATAAATGATAGGTACCGACGATATTGGTGTTAACAAACTCAGCAGGCCCATCAATAGAGCGATCTACATGTGACTCTGCGGCTAAATGCATGACAAGATTAGGCTGAAAACTATTAAATACTTCCTCTAACGCCTCTTTATCACAGATATCACTATGTTGAAAATTATATCTAGCACTCTGATCAATGTCTTTGAGAGATTCTAAATTACCCGCATAGGTTAACTTATCAAGATTTAAGACTTCGTCATCAGTATTATGGATAATATGGCGGATAACAGCAGAGCCGATAAAGCCTGCGCCGCCAGTAACGAGTATTTTCATAAACAACTACCTATTGATTTAAAATCAAGACTTTATATGCTAGATTAATTCTTAAAAGCACTTTCGAATAATCATAACAGCTTTACTTTTTAATTACTGAATAATACAAATATTATTAGATATGAATATTATAGTCTTTAAAAACCAATCATAATTTTAGCTATATATATCAATCCATATTTTTACTGCACTATCCAAAGAAAAACTTCTTTGAACATGTTGTAAGTTCTGATTAATCACTTTTTCTTTAGTATTGCCTTCAAGAGCCAAAGCATATTTTATTTTATTTTTTAAAGCCACAGCATCGCTTGGAGGAACTAGAAACTCTGCGTTATTTAAAACTTCAGCGACGCCTCCACAATCTGTGGCAACAACCAAACACTGGCATGCCATTGCCTCAGCTACTACCAAACCAAACCCTTCATACTTGGATGGTAGTACAAATAAATCAGCAGCGCTCATAAGCTTAGGTATGTCGTGTCTCATACCTAAGAACAATACCTCATCTTGCAAGCCAAAATCATCAACCATACCTTCTAAGGTCGATCTTAGATAGCCGTAACCTACTATTAATAATTTCAGAGAATATCCGATACCCTTTTTTAACAAATTTATAGCTTGAAGTAGGTTTGCATAGTCCTTCCTATCACATAAACTACCCACTGCTAAGATTATTTTACAGTGCTTATTAATAGCTACCTCTTTATTTAGCTCAGTCCTAGCACCAGATATATAACGGAACTTATGTAAGTCAATACCATTATATACACTACTCATACCACCCTTGGGTACTGCACCTTTTCTTTCAAAGGCAGCCACTGCTTCTTTGCTCACATTGGTCGTCTTATCAGCCAAGTGATGTGTGGCTCTGTATAAGAGCATACGAAAACGCCCACCTTCATTAACATTATGTGCAGTAGAAATGAGCTTTTCTATAGGTACAACGAGCCGTACCATACGCGTCAATAAGTTTGCATGTACCATATGCGAGTGAACCACATTGGGTTTATACTTTCTTATCATTTTTGCAAGTTTGATATAAACAAATAATGTAGAACCCAAAGTATTTAAGTGGAGCTTGATAACTTCTATGTCTTCATAAGCTGGGAGCGTTAATACTTCACCAATTAAATATACAATTTTTACTTCGTTACCTTGTTCGTACATCCCATCAGCTAAATCGCATACTACTCGCTCAGCGCCTCCCAAACCTAGCCCTGTTACAACATAGAGTATTTTCACTTAACATGCGCTTTTTTTTGGTTAATAATGATTCAATGCTGCCACTAATCAATCCAAGCACACTATCCTCATTGAATAATTTCGCTTTGCTAATACAGTCATTCTTATATTGTTCTGCATTGTCAATTAGTGCCTGAACACTTTCTTGAAATTCCCATGACTCTATATCTTTAGGGATAAAAGATATACCCGTCACCTTATTAGTTTTTTCAAGAAACTCCGCACAGAAACCAGCACTTCTGGTCGTAATCGCAGGCACACCACGCGCATGCGATTCGAGTAAGGTACTGGCAAACCCTTCGTGGTGACTAGTAATAGCAAAGCATTTAATACTGTCATAAATGATTGGGAGGTTCTCTCTACTCACCCATTCACACAAATCAATATTACCTTCCAAACCAGCCATCTTGATAGACTTAATAATGCTATCTTTTTCTTCTCCATCACCTACTATCAGTGCCGTTATATTCCTATCACTTTTAGCGTTTAACGTTTCAACTATTTTTATGAATAGTGGTATATTCTTAACTTTAACGAGTCTAGCAATAATACCAAGGTCATATTTTTTCAGTGCTTTAGGCTCATCAAAAAACCAAGGAGAAATAAAATTACCGACAAACTCAATTTTAACTGGAAAGACGTCTATATTATTTTTATTGACAGTAAAAATTTTATCGCAAAAAAAACTGGATGCTCTTAGTAAATGGTATTCAATAAGACTGTGACCAAAACCAGCTGAGTTTTTTTTCTGCAAAGGCATATGTAATAATGAGACCACCTGAATACCTGATATCTTAAAAACAGGTGCTAGCCATAATGAAGACAATCCATCAAGAACAATGATATTGATTTCCGAGCGTCTCATAAATTGTGCAAATGGAAAAGAGCTATAAAAACGTCTAAATTTAGACGATACTGGCTTCATTTCTAGCGTTTTACAGTCAAACTTATTAGGCTCTGATGTAGCGATGACCGTGGCTATATCCTTTTCATTCATATAGTTGCATAGTCGCTCTATATAAAGCTGAGCTCCACCCCAGATTTTTTCACTTGGTGAATAAATACAAACACTGATATTAGCTTCCATGATCCATATGCTCACTAATTATTAATAACTATGTATTCAAACCCTACTTAATATCATTTACCTACCATAACTCTATGCATGCTCTGCCATTTCTCTAAACTTTATATTGTTTTTGATAAGTTCTTTATAAGTGCCACTATCCATTATTTTACCTTGTTCCATAAGGTAGATAAGGTCACACTTCTCCACTGTTTTTAAACGATGAGCAATCATAACGATTGTTTTTTTACCACTGAACTCATGGATGGCATCCATCACTATTTTTTCAGTAATACCATCTAGCGCACTGGTTGCTTCATCGAATACCAACACCTCAGCTTCGTGATATAGTGCGCGTGCAATGCCAATACGTTGACGTTGGCCACCTGAAAGCTGTACACCACGTTCGCCTACTTTTGTATTGATACCGTCTGACAATTGCTCAACCAATTCATTAAGGTTTGCAAGATACAAAGCATTTTCAACCTGTTGAAAATTTATATCCTTTTTTAGAACACCAAAAGCAACGTTTTCAGCAATAGTACCCTCACTTAAAAATATACTTTGTGGTACAAAGCCTAATAAATTTTGCCATGCCCTTTTATTAGTTGCAGTGATGCGGACATCGTCAATATATATACAACCCTGTTGTGGTATTAATAGGCCAAGCAATAGATCTATCAATGTGGACTTGCCAGAACCTGAGGAACCGGAACCAACCAAACCAATCACGCTATTAGCAGGGATGCTCATGTTGACGTTACTTACCGCCGCTCTATCCTTATTAGGATAACTAAACTCTATATCTTTAAAGCTAATGCTATGCTTAAGGCTCATCTCATTAAGCTTAGAAGTACCCGTGTTGACGTTTTGAGTCTCAAACGAACGCTCTAAGTCATCTCTCACTGCCTCAAATGCAGCAATATTTCCCTTAATTTGGGTTACGCTTGCATAAATTTGCTGTAAAGCGGGCAATAGTTTAAACGCAGCCAACGCATAAACAGCTAAGATAGGCAGCACCTCTCCCAAATTCCCAGAATGCAGCTTTAACAGCACCAGTACCAAGGAGACCATTGCACCAAACGTTATAAGCTCTATAAAGTAGCGCGGCACTTGACTAATAGCTATATTAGCTCCTTGAGCGCGAGCAAAAACTCTACCACTTTTTTGGAAGCGTTCAATGAAATCGTGACTGCGACTCAGTAGTAAAATATCTTTAATACCACCAAATCCTTCATTCATTAATCTAAATCTTTGAGTGGAAATGTCAGATAGTTTTTGACCATTATCCACTAGTTTCTTTCGAACAAGGCTATAGAGCAAAAAATATGACAGCGAAAATATCAATAAACCCAAGAGAGCTATTACTGGGTTATAAATCACAATACTTATAGATATAAAAAGTGCCAATACTAACTTAGCATTCATTCTCATCAGTGGTTGTATGATGTCCATACTTATTCGCGCAGCTTCTGTAGATACTTGCTTAGTCAGCTGTGCACTACTGCCACTTGCATGAAACTGCCAGCTCTGCTGCATATAGTATCTATAGAGCCGATCAGCAAGCTCGGTGCCTATATGCGCTCCAAACATCGACAACTTCCAAACAGTTAACATGGATACTAATGTCGAGATGGTCAACATAACTAAAACAATCGCACCAGTATAAAACAAGAAGTCTGTGGGAGACTCTATACCGGAAATCTGATAAAAATAAGAAAAAATGCTATTTGTTTCTAGTAAGCTAATATCACCTACTAAAGCCATAAAGGGTGCTATAGAAGCAATCCCTAATAGCTCTGCAAAAGCCATAACAACAACTAAAATCTGAAGAAGATAAAACCGTTTTAACTGTTTGTCTGTCAACAGTAATAGAAGCTGTTTTATCAATCCTAACATTAGTTATTCAACTACAGGCTATTTTGTAAAAAGGTAACATACCAAGGCATAGCTTTCGCAATACCCTGAACAATATCAAACTGTGGCGCATAGCCTAATGCATTCTTAATCTTACTAATATCCGCCTGACTATGACGCACATCTCCTGCTCTGAAATCTCGATAGACTGCTTCTTGAGTATAGCTAACTCCATTAGCACCTAAATGCTCTTTGAGTGCTGAAAACAGCGTATTAAGCGTAGTACGACCACCCACTGCTACATTATAGACTTGGTTTTTGGCATCTTCATTAGCAGTCGCTGCTAAGATATTAGCTTGTACTGCATTTTCAATAAAGTTAAAATCACGGCTGGTATCGCCATCACCATTGATGAATACCTCATCCCCTGCGATCATAGCAGCTGTCCATTTAGGAATCACCGCTGCGTAAGCACCATCAGGGGTTTGGCGTTTACCAAAGATATTAAAATAGCGTAGGCCAATGGTATTGAAACCGTAAGTGCGAGCGAATACCTCAGCATACAGCTCATTGACATACTTGGTCACCGCATAGGGTGATAAAGGCTTGCCGATAGCATCTTCGACTTTTGGTAATGCTGGATGATCGCCATACGTTGAGCTACTCGCTGCATAAGTGAAGCTAGCTACCTTAGCATCACGAGCTGCTACGAGCATATTCAAGTAGCCTGAGATATTCGTATCATTGGTATTAATAGGGTCAGCAATAGAGCGCGGCACTGAGCCTAATGCCGCTTGGTGTAATACATAATCTACGCCTGTACATGCTGCCTGACAGTCTGCTAAATTGCGTATATCGCCTTCTATAAAGGTAAAGCACTGCCATTGCTCGGCAGTGACCAGCGATTGAACTTCATCTAAATTATGCTGAAAACCTGTCGCAAAGTTATCTAAACCCACGACTTTTTGATTAAGTAATAGTAGGGTTTCAAGTAAATTTGAGCCGATGAATCCTGCGACCCCTGTGATGAGCCAGGTCTTTGGTTCATTGACTAATATATCTGTCACTTGTTGATAGGAGGTCACTGTCATAACGATTACTTTCCGTATTGTTTTGCAGATTTAAAGGCGAATGTCAGTTTCATCTTTAGTAAAAATATACTTTAGATCGTAGAGAACATGATTATCTTTACCAAACGCTCTAATGCTCTCTATACCCATCTCTACAAACTGCTGATGAGCAACTGCTAAAATAATACCGTCGTATTGATGTGATGATGGTTGAGAGATAGGCGTGATATCGTATTCTCGCTGAGCCTCATTCGCATCTATCCAAGGATCATAAACATCGACCTCGATGTTATATTCCTGTAGCTCATGAACGATATCGATGACTTTGGTATTGCGTACGTCGGGGCAGTTTTCTTTGAAACTTAATCCCAAGATTAAAACCTTGGCACCCTCTACTTGTATGCGCTTTTTAATCATGGTCTTGACCAATTGGGTGACGACATACTCACCCATACTGTCATTTAAACGTCGACCCGCTAATATAATCTCAGGGTTGTAGCCGATAGCCTGTGCCTTATGAGTTAAGTAATAAGGATCGACACCGATACAATGACCACCGACTAAACCCGGACGGAACGGTAAAAAGTTCCACTTAGTACCTGCGGCTGTAAGTACCGCTTCGGTATCTATATTCATTTTATTGAAAATAACTGCTAATTCATTAATCAAGGCAATATTGACATCTCGTTGGGTATTCTCGATTACTTTTGCCGCTTCTGCGACTTTAATGCTTGGTGCTTTATGGGTGCCGGCGGTGATGATTAAGTTATACACCTCATCGACGAAGCTAGCGACTTCAGGGGTAGAGCCTGCCGTGACCTTTAAAATATTGGTCACGCGATGTTCTTTATCACCCGGATTGATACGCTCAGGACTGTAGCCCGCATAGAAGTCTTGGTTGAAGATTAATCCAGATACTTTTTCTAATACTGGGATACAGACTTCTTCGGTCGCGCCAGGATAGACTGTCGACTCATAAACCACGATATCATTTTGCTTTAGTAAGCTACCAATAGCTTCTGATGCTTTGATCAATGGCGTTAGATCAGGCTGCTTATAAGCATCGATAGGAGTAGGCACAGTGACAATAAAAAAGTTGCACTCCTTTAGCTCGTTGATATGTGAGCTGTACGCCAATTTTTTGGCCTGCGCTAGCTCTTCGTTGCTCACTTCTAGAGTATGATCAATACCGTTATTCAGCGCTTCGATACGTTCAGCATTGATATCAAAACCCACGACTAAATGCTGTTTACCGAACTCAACCGCTAATGGCAAACCAACATAACCAAGGCCAATCACCGCTATTTTTAAATTTTTAATATGATGCATAAGTGTTCTCTGTATACTATCTATTAATCAATAGATATTACTAATTAGTATAACCATCAGGGTTTTGAGATTGCCATCGCCAAGTATCTTCCATCATATCCTCAATAGACCTTTGAGCAAACCAATTTAATTGTTGATGAGCTTTAGTCGCATCAGCATAACAACTAGCAATATCACCAGCTCTTTTCTCTACAATTTGATAGGGGATGTTAGTATTACTGGCTTTTTCAAATGCTTTCACCATATCTAAAACAGAATGACCACTACCAGTTCCTAGATTCCATACATGGTATCCTAGATTGTTGACTATATAATCTAATGCGCTTAAGTGTCCTTCAACCAAGTCCATAACATGTATATAATCGCGTATACCTGTCCCATCATGGGTAGCATAATCATTACCATATACAAAGAGTTTATCTCTTTTACCAACTGCAACCTGAGCGATATAGGGCAAAAGATTATTGGGAGTACCATTAGGATCTTCACCTATCATGCCACTATCATGTGCGCCAACTGGGTTAAAATACCTCAACGTAGCTACTGACCAGGTAGGGTCAGATTCTACTACCTGCATTAGCATTTGCTCTACCGCCATTTTTGTATAGCCGTAAGGGTTCGTAGGCATAGACATAGGGCATTCTTCAGAAATTGGTAATTCGTCTGGATCGCCATATACAGTAGCAGAAGAGCTGAATACTATTTTCTTTACGCTGTATTTTTGCATAGACATCAATAACTGTAAGCTTCCGCTAATATTATTATCAAAATACAACAATGGCTTTTCAGTACTTTCACCTACTGCTTTTAGACCTGCAAAGTGGAGGACAGCGTCGATATTATATTTATTAAAAATACTATTCAGGCATTCACTATCCCTTATATTACCTTCAACAAATATACATTGTTTATTACTTAGAGCTTCGACTCTCTTGATAGACTCGTAGCTACTATTTAATAGATTATCTAAAACAACTACTTTATGATTCGATTCTAGTAATTTCAGTAGCATATGGGAACCTATGTAACCTGCCCCGCCCGTTAATAGAATCATAGAAAGCACCTTATAAAAATTTAATTCTGTTTTCGAAGAGTTTTACTAAAATGTCTGATTATGAAACCGATTGATAACCTACTACAAAATGCTTAAACTGTTGCTTTAGCCAACTGACATCATGATATTGTGCTTTGTTAATAAGTTCAGACAACACTATTTCAATCTCGCTTAACGGAAAACTGTCTTCGAACGCCTGCATGATAAGGGGATGAGAGGTTTTTTGTACGTTATCTTCACCAATGATCAGCTCTTCATACAGTTTTTCACCTGGTCTAAGACCTGTGAATACGACCTCTATATCTCCATCTGGATTGCTACTATCTTTAGGCTCATATCCACTTAGGCGTATCATTCGATGGGCTAGATCCACTATTTTTACCGGTGCGCCCATATTTAAGACAAACACTTCACCACCCGTTGCCATTGCTCCAGCCTGAATCACCAAGTTCGCTGCTTCTGGTATTGTCATAAAGTAGCGAGTGACGTCTGGGTGAGTCACGGTAATAGCATGACCTTGCTCTATTTGTTTGGTAAATAGCGGTACAACCGATCCAGATGAACCAAGCACATTACCGAAGCGCACCATACTTATACGTGTCTTACCACCCATTATCTGGGCAGATTTTTGCTCAGTATTCTGCTCTATCGATTGGCTCAGCCCTTGACATACCAGCTCTGCTAAGCGTTTAGAGGCACCCATCACATTGGTCGGTCTTACCGCCTTGTCAGTAGAAATCAGTACAAAGGTCTCAACCTGCGCTTCGATGGCTGCCCGAGCACAGTGATAAGTGCCTTTAGTATTATTGATAACACCCTCAAATGGATTGTGCTCAACGATAGGCACATGCTTATACGCTGCAGCATGATAAACCGTTTGGATACTATGATCCTTGAGTACTCGTATCAGGTTGGCTTCATTGGTTACATTACCGATAATGGCAACGACTTTGATACCTGCATAACGCTCTTTGCTCTCAATTTTGGCAATCAGCTCTTGGTGAATGCTATATAAAGCGAACTCTGATAACTCGTATAGTACTAGGCAGCTTGGTTTGTTTTTGATGATTTGACGGCATAGCTCACTACCGATAGAGCCGCCAGCACCAGTCACCAATACACATTTATCAGTTATATTCTGCTGTAATAAGTGCTGGTTTGGTTCAACTGTCTGTCGGTTTAGTACATCAAGAATATCTACCGGACGCATGGTGCTAACCGTCACCTTTTCATCAGCAATCTCATGCAAGCTTGGTAGCTGCTTGATTTTCACTGGTACATTGGCCAGTTTGTTAATGATCATACGATGCTTTGTGAGGCTAACAGACGGTAGTGCCAAAAATACCTGCGCCACATTTAAGTTTTCTACTACGTCGATCAGCTCATTGGCGTGGTATATTCTTTTACCACCAAAATAAGCGCCACTAAGCTGGGCGTTATCGTCAACAAAACCTACGATGCAATATTTATGCGAATGCTGTAGCGCCTCAAATAACTCTTTACCAGCAGAACCTGCACCATAGATAATGACATTCTCATAAGTACCATAGCGCTTATCGCGACTATGTAGCTTACCCTGCCAGCTTGCCAAAAGCTCTTTGATAGTAAGCCGACTACTCCACAACCAAATAAACAGTAAGAATAGATAAATAATAGGTGTTGAGCGTGGTATTGCTGGCAACCAATTAGAGAAGATAATGAGCTGATAGGCCAAAATGATGAATACAAACAACTGCAATACATGGCGCATCACCGTATCAAAGAAGACTCGTGATACCCCCTTATAAAAACCTATTGCGTACAAGCCTACAACAGGAATCATTGCATATAAGAGTAGTGCTGCAGGGCTAATATGATTGGCGATATAACCGTATCGTAATGCCACTGCTAAAAATAAACACAGCATAGACATTAGTAAGTCAGCACTGATCAATATACTACGCTTAATACCGCGTGGCAGAGACAATAGCCATTGCGCATGACTACGCAACCAACGATTTCTAGCCTTAATATATTTCTTGCTAGAAAAAGGATGAGTGCTATCATTCAAGTCTGGTTGTATCGACATAATTTCCAACTATTTAACTATGAACATAATCAAAGATAAGCTTTGATTGAATGCTTATTACTCGTTGATACCTACCTATAGATTACCCACTAGATGCTACTAGCTACTTAGTGTCGCCATACGCATAATTGTAATGATAGCTATATTTGTCCATCAGACCTCTTTGTACATCATTGAGAATAATGCCATCTACCTGCATATTGGCCTTATGCATCTGTTTGACAGCGTATGTGACCTGCCCTTCTATCGATTTATCATAACGCGCCACCATCAGCACTTTGTCTGCACTCTGCGCCAATATAATTGCGTCTGAGGCTGCAAGTACTGGTGGTGAATCGATAACGATATAATCATAGTGGGTTTTTAGCGTTGTCATCAGCTGAGTGAATCTGTCACTCATCAGTAGCGAAGCTGGATTATGAGGGTGTCGACCACGCGGTATAAAATCGATGTCATCCACGCCTGTTGGGTGAATAAAATTTTTGATGTTTAATTCGCTGGCAGGTTGTGCTATTGAAGTAGTATCAACCTTGCCTAGGCGACCACGGCCTTCAACCAGATAGTCAGCCAACCCATTATCTTGGCTTAAATTGAACATCTTATGTAGCTCGCCGAGACGCATATCGCCATCTATCACCAGTACTTTTTTATTTAGCTGCGCAAAAACCTCTGATAAATTGGCACTGATAAATGACTTACCAACGCCTGGACTTTCACCAGTAATCAGGATGACCTTGCCTGCCGGGCGAATAGACTCACTATTACTACCACCCATTACCTCAAATACAGTTGAATTTTTCGGTTGATTTGGCATCGAAAATATCAGACTGGTTCTAAGGCTTTTAATAGCTTCATAGCTCAAACTGCTGTGATCTACGTGTGCCAACAAACGCATAGTTCCTTGCTTACTTTTACCAATTCTCGATAGCAAAGGAGAACGCGGTATTGTGGCAATCACTGGCACACCTGTCTTCGTCTCTATACGTTCAGGGTCTTTGACCACATTGCGTAATAGATTTTTTAGCAGTACAAGCATTGTTCCCAACATAGCGCCTAATAATAAAGCCAACACGATGATTTGTAACTTTTTGGGCGCGATGGCTTTATAGGTGCTAATAGGCAAATCAATAATACGTGCAAAACCAATCTGACCTGCTTTTACGATTTTAAGCTGTTCATAGTTTTTGAGGAGTGTGAGATAAATCTCTCTATTGATAGCTGTATCTTCAGATAGCTTCAAGAAATCTCGTTGGATTTCAGGTAGGCCAGCAATTGTATTATCAATCTCTCGTTTTCGACTATTGAGCACTGCCAATTGCTCGTTGATTTGTACTACCAATGGATGCTCATTGGTATAGTACGTAGTCAGGTCTGCTTTTTTCAGCTTCAGCTCATTAAGCTGCGTATCGATTTGCGAGTTTTCTGTCAATAATAGCTCAGCTTCTTTTGCCACATCGATGGTGCCATATTCTTTACGGAACTCGTTAAAAGTTGCCTCAGAGCTCTCTAAAGTAGCTTTGAGCGCTGGGATTTGAGTCTCCATAAAGTTAAGCGTTCTGGTGGTCTCCTCTGAGCCACGCGACTGATTCTGATCAATGTAAGAAAGCACTATTTGATTAAGGACATTGGTGACTTGCTCTTGACTATCACCCGTCATAGATAACTGAATAATTCCTGTCTGCTGCCCTTGCTCAACGACTGATAGTGCACTATTGATACTATCTGTCGCTGCTTTTAGCGATTGCTTATGGATAGTAACTGGATAACCATCGTCAGGCAGCTCATTGACCGTGATGTGAACCTGCCCATTGCTACCACGGAATTTATGCACTTGACCAAGCTGACCCTTAAAGTCATCCAAACCATCTGTTAACACAAAGCCTGTTTTGGTCTTAGTCAAAGTAAATTCATGATTCAAGTAAGCGCGTGATACATCGAACTGACTGACCTGGGTACGACCTTTATCACTCTCTAAAGAAACTCCTTCTGGAGTATTGACTTGAGTATCAATACGGTCGGTTTTGATTTTGTCAAATGCACCAATATTAGGGTTAGCAAGTTTAATCCGTAGGTTTAATAGCGTCACAACTGGCTCTAAAATCATACGCGATCTAATAAGCTCAGTTTCTGTTTGCGCTTTACTTGCTTCAGAGCCTACCAATTCAGATATGCTCTCACCTAAGGCAGCAATACCTTGACTGTTTTCTTCAATCTGTATAAGTGCATCAGATTTAAAGGTGGGGTTGACATAACGGCTATACAAAACCCCAATAACTAGTCCCAGTAATGCAAAAAACAGAACGATCTTCCAGCCGCGTAACAGCACCAAAAGAAGCGCCATGAGATCAATCTCGTCATCATCTTTTTCTATCTTTGCTTTGGAAGCGTTCTGTGAGTCTATAGTCATAACGGCTTACTCATCATGTTAAGTTATTAGTGGTCTACCTAAAGGCTCGTTATCGAACAATTAGTCGTAAACGCTTAGCTAATCTGTCCAGTCCATAAGTCAAGACTAGAAACAATACCTTGTCGAGCAGTCTCAAATGCTGCTTTTTCTTGCTTATAAGGGTCTGCAATATCTTCATCAATCCAGTGGCCAATCCTAAAAGTTTTACCTCGGCAATGGGGCCAGCGCTCGGTTATCCACTTCGTTTGATTTGCCGACATTGTCAAAATCAAATCTGCACGCATGACTAGTGTTTCATCAATTTGTTTGGCGATGTGTCCCGACATATCGATACCCAACTCTGACATAACAGTTATGACATTGGGATCAGCTCCATTACCAACCACAGCAGACACTCCAGCTGAATCGATAGTTTTCTGTGGATATTGTTGTTTTAGTATTGCTTCTGCCATTGGACTGCGACAAATATTACCGACACAAACGACCAAGATATTATCAAATGCCATGATAGCTACTCCCTATAAACCTGAAAGAGTTCTAACAGCAGAGGTTGAAGGTAGGATAGAACTAATAACACGATTCCAACGTGCAAGACCTGTAGGATCAACATAGACGATATCGTTCGGCTGCATATCGAACCGATTCGCTAGTGGGAAGCTGGTAAGCGACTGCATATCGACATAATAGATATTTGTACGTTGATATTCAGATTGATCACGCACTACATAAATTTTGGCAGCATTAGCAGTATTTGAGTTTAACCCTGCTGATTCTCCAATCACTTGTGCCAGACTCAAGCCTTGATCAAGGATAGGTACGGGTGCGATTTTACCGAATTCGCCCAAAACATAGACTCTATTGATGTCTTCGCTAACAACCCGAATAGAGTCGCCATCTTGTACATAAATCTGATTGGCTGAAAGTCCCATTTGTTGCAAAGACTGTAGACCCATACGATAATCAACACCATTTCTTCTCAAAACAATATTGTTTGAGTCGCCCTCAGCTGTGGTACCGCCAGCTAGAGATATAGCACTGTATAGCGACACTGGTGCATCTGTAATATTGAACTCACCAGGTTTATTGACTTCACCATCGATAAAGAACTTATTACCACGATATTGCGTAATTTTTACCTGTGGATCCGCATATTTTAAGTAACGCTGCAAACGCGAACTCAAGTTTGCGGTGAATTGCGGTACACTCAGGCCACTGGCTTTGATACGCCCGATAAGAGGGAACTGAATAAAGCCTTGCTGATCGACAGGATAACCGGAGGCACCTGCCTCAGTGATATCAGGATAACCGACTAAAATGATACTTAATACATCAGATGATGCAATGCGGTAGTTCATTCGATTAGACGAGCGAACTAAAGTGGATATATTGTTATCAATTTTTGGGTTAATTACTTGTTTAGGTGGTAATGTCGCAAGAGTGAGAGGCTGTACGTTAAAATTAATACCGTTACTTGCAGTGAAGGAACCACTTGGTGGCAACTCGCCAGCTTGAAGTCCAGCATTGATGGTTGTCGTAGCACACCCAGTAGACCCCAGTACCATAAGTAACAAACTTGAGGCACTCAATAATTTAAGAGACTGTCGCATAATATAAACCTTTCGAATCATAGCAACATATCATAATAAACAGTAGCTATTAAAAATAATCGTTATGCAAAAAAGCGGGCTTCTTTTTGTATAAAGCTTTACGCAAAAAGAAGCCCATCTGTTGAAAAAACCTATTCTAGCATAATTATCCGTATCCTATACTCTATTTACAATTAGAGTCAAAGTGTTAATACTTTGACTCTAATTCTTAGAATATTTTTTATTATTACTTATTCGATTAGGCTTAACTGGATAATAAGAATCTCAAGCTCTCAGATAAAATCCAAGAGACTATTGCTATATTTTTCAATCATTCAAGTCTTCGGCATAGAAACTAATCAATTTCTTTATCCTTCTCTGACAGCAGCAAATCCAAAAACATAATATATTAAATACTTAAAAAACCTCACCATTCATCATACGAGCAGTGAGGCTTTTTTCTAGTTTTTCAGCTATATAATTTTTCAAATCTGTTCTTTTGC
>TARA_R110002073_G_scaffold56835_4_pt1 | contig 37356 bp, 31 predicted proteins | sample TARA_R110002073 | Tara Oceans TARA_R110002073 (sample SAMEA4397174) | marine metagenome | biome: Polar Biome; feature: [DCM] deep chlorophyll maximum layer (ENVO:01000326); material: water (ENVO:00002006), including particulate matter (ENVO:01000060) such as... | depth 40 m | reverse complement strand
TTAAGAACCAGTATTATGTTCTCGTTCTTTATCTCAATTGTTGTAAACATTGGGATGTGGTTTGAGCGTTTTGTAATTATCGTGACGTCACTTCATAGAGATTATTTACCGTCTTCATGGACTATGTTCTCTCCAACGTTTGTTGATATTGGAATTTTCATTGGCACCATTGGGTTCTTCTTCGTGTTGTTCTTATTATATTCAAGAACCTTCCCAGTAATTGCACAAGCAGAGGTTAAAACTATCTTGAAATCCTCAGGAGAGCATTATAAAAAGATAAGAGAAGCAGGAAATAGTTTAGTTGGTACTGGAGCAGATAAAAAAACATCTGGAAAGACCTTTAAAACTGAAACGCTAAAAGACAAAGTATCAAACGACGATAAATTAAAAATGACAAGTTCATTACTAGATAGTATTGGAACTTTTGATCCATCTACCCAAAAAGCTGATGACTTAAAGAAAATTAGTGGAGTTGGGCCAAAAATGGAAGAAGTACTTAACAGTATAGGTATTTACTCATTCGTTCAGGTTAGTAAAATGACAAAAAGAGAATATGACTTGTTAGATTCCATTACAGGTTCTTTCCCAGGAAGAGCAGAGCGTGATGATTGGTCTGGACAAGCTAAAAAATTAATAAAATAAAAGTAGCATATGGAGTCTTCAAAAGTAATTCACGCTATTTATACTGATGATGATGTGTTAATGTTAGCTGTAAAAAAAGTTAAAGAAGCAAAACATCATATAGAAGAAATATACACGCCTTTTCCAGTACATGGATTAGACAAAGCAATGGGATTAGAACCAACACGTATAGCCATTACAGCATTTATATATGGTTGTATTGGGTTAATTGTATCTATTTGCATGATGAATTATATTATGATAATAGATTGGCCGCAAGATATTGGTGGTAAACCAAGCTTTAGTTATTTACAGAACATGCCTGCATTCGTGCCAATTATGTTTGAGCTAACCGTGTTTTTTGCAGCACATTTAATGGTAATTACATTTTATTTACGCAGTAGAATGTGGCCATTTAAAAAAGCTGAAAACCCTGATCCAAGAACAACAGACGACCATTTTTTAATGGAAGTATCCGTTCATGGAGATGTAAAGCAATTAGAATCATTCCTAGCAGAAACAGGAGCAGTAGAAATTAATATTGTAGAAAAAGAAGCGCATTAATAATGATAATGAGCCAGAACATAAAGTTAGTTATAGCAAGAATGTTTATTGGTGAATTACATCTGACAAATAAAAAATAAAAAGCAACAGATGAAAGGCTTAATTAAAATATTAGTATTGGCAATAATGGCAAGTTCTGTAGTGTCTTGTAATAATAACCAAGCACCTAATTATCAGTACTTCCCAAATATGTATCAATCTTCAAGTTATGAAACTTATGGTGCATACGAGATATTTCCTGGAGAGCAATCAGCAATGCTTCCAGTAGATGGTACCATAGCAAGAGGCTATTCATTATTCGATTTTGGTAGCTCAGTAGTAGAATTTGAACGCGCTAAAGTAGAATTAATGAACCCACTAGATTCAACTCAAGTAGATTTTTCTAGAGGAAAAGAACTCTACGATATTTACTGTGGCATTTGCCATGGAACTAAAGGTGATGGGCAAGGCAATCTTGTAAAAAAAGAAATACTATTTGGAATCCCAAGTTACGATGATGCAGGAAGAGACATAAAAGATGGAGGTGTTTACCATACAATTTATTATGGGAAGAATGCTATGGGATCTCATAAAAACCAATTAAAAGAGGAAGAGCGTTGGCAAGTTGTTGCATACGTTATGAAATTAAAAGCAGATTTAACAAAATAAGATTTAGATAAAGTTATATATCGATATGTATACCATTTCAAATAGATTAAAAATAGTTTCAGTAGCATTAATGCTTTTAGGAGCATTAGGATGGTTTTATTCGTATTCTACATCTCATGTTACTGTAGAAGATGTAAAAACTATGCTGGCTGAAGAAGCAGCGTCACATGGTGGAGATCATGAAGCTATAGCAACTACTCATGAAACACCTGAGACAGATGCTCATGCAGAAGAAGCTACTCAAGACTCTGCTGAAGCACATGATGATAAACATGCTGAACACGTTATGCACCAAATACATAACAGACCTTACTCCGCACTTTACATTGCTGCATTCTTTTTCTTTATGATTGCCCTAGGTGTATTGGCTTTTTATGGCATACAATACGCGTCGCAAGCAGGATGGTCTCCAGTATTGTTTAGGGTTATGGAAGGCATAACATATTATGTACTACCTGGAGGATTAATAGTTTTAGCTATTGCGTTTTGGGCAGGAGATCATATATTTGTTTGGATGGATCCTGAAGTAGTAGCTCATGATGAGTTATTGCAAGGTAAAGCAAGCTGGCTAAATAAACCATGGTTCTTTATTCGTGGATTAATATTCGTAGGAGGTTGGAGTTTATACAGGTATTTTTCTCGTAAATTTTCGATAGCTCAAGATAGTGCAGACGATAATAGAAACTTTAAAAAGAATTTCCGTATCTCGGCTGGATTCTTAGTATTTTATATTTATACAGAATCTATAATGTCTTGGGATTGGATTATGAGTGTTGACCCTCATTGGTTCTCTACATTATTTGGATGGTATGTGTTTGCATGTATGTTTGTAAGTGGAATCACTGTAATTGCATTAATAACTATTTATTTAAAATCCAAAGGCTTAATGGAATTTGTAAATAATAGCCACATGCACGATTTGGCTAAGTTTATGTTTGCTTTTAGTATATTTTGGGCCTATTTATGGTTTTCACAATTCATGTTAATTTGGTATGCAAACATTCCAGAAGAAGTAACATACTTTATAACACGAATGGAAGACTATAAAATACCATTTTTAGGAATGCTGGTTTTAAACTTTATTTTCCCATTCTTAGTATTAATGAATAGTGATTACAAACGTATTCCTTGGTTTATAGTTATGGCTGGTATTGCGATATTAGTTGGGCATTATGTTGATGTTTTTATTATGATTATGCCTGCAACTGTAGGAGATAGATGGGGATTTGGATTAGCAGAATTTGGAGCTATATCCTTTTTCCTTGGCCTATTCATGTTAATTGTATTCTATGCAATATCAAAACAACCATTATTAGCAAAAGGAAATCCTTTTGCTAAGGAAAGTAAACAATTCCATTATTAATTATTAAAATAAAGACGACGAATAACAATGACAGCTTTATTAACAATTATAGTTTTAGTATTTATCACAATAGCCATTTGGCAAATGGTAAAAATCTTTGATTTAGCCAATGCCAACAACGAGAACTCTCAAGTTGCCAGTGACAAGGATAATAGGGTTAATGGGTATTTAATGTTAGGCTTTTTAGCTTTCATTTATATCATTACAATTGTAAGTATTGTGAAATGGGGTGATCTACCATTAATGTCTAATTCAGCTTCAAAACATGGACCTCAAATAGATAATCTAATGATTATCTCTATGGTATTGATTTTTATTGTACAAACCATTACACAGTTTTTACTATATTATTTTGCTTTCAAGTACAAAGGCGAAAAAGGACGTAAAGCAGTATTTTACGCTGATAATGATAAACTAGAAATCATCTGGACAGCAATTCCAGTAGTTACACTAGCAGGATTAATTTTCTACGGATTATTTACATGGTCCGAAATAATGAATTATGAAGAAGACGAAGATGCTATTGTAATTGAATTATATGCTCAACAGTTTAACTGGAAAGCAAGATATGCAGGAGAAGATAATGTATTGGGTGAAGCAAACGTAAGATTAATTAATCTTGACAATGCTAATATTTTAGGCTTAGACGAATCAGACCCAAATGCTCAAGACGATATTATTACTACCGAATTGCATTTGCCAGTTGGAAGACAAGTAATATTTAAAATGCGCTCACAAGATGTATTACATTCTGCCTATATGCCACACTTTAGAGCACAAATGAACTCTGTTCCAGGCATGATTACTCAATTTGCTTTTACACCAACGGTGACAACAGCCCAAATGAGGCAAACCCCAGAAATGGTTGAAAAAGTTGCCAATATCAACAAAATTAGAACCGAGAAAAGCAAAACTCTGGCAGCTAATGGTAAAGAAGCCTTAGATCCTTATGAGTTCGATTACCTTTTGCTTTGCAATAAAATTTGTGGAAAATCGCATTATAATATGCAAATGAAAATAATTGTTGAAACTGAAGAAGAATATAATGCTTGGATTAAAGAACAAAAAGTCTTTAAAAATTCGTTGGTTCAATATTAATTAAAATAAAAGAATAAAACATATATAGATTATGTCAGCACACGCAGATACTCACGCTCACGAAGACGACCACGGACATCATCATAAAGAAACCTTTGTAACTAAATACATATTTAGTCAAGATCATAAAATGATTGCAAAGCAGTACCTAATCACAGGTACCATTATGGGAGTTGTTGGGGTAATTATGTCACTAATGATCCGTATGCAAATTGCATGGCCAGAAGAACCAAATGCTATTTTTGAAGCATTACTAGGTAAATGGGCTCCAGGTGGCGTTATGGATGCTGATATGTATTTAGCATTAGTAACAATACACGGAACCATTATGGTATTTTTTGTGCTAACAGCTGGATTAAGTGGTACGTTTAGTAACCTTTTAATTCCTTTGCAAATTGGCGCACGAGACATGGCTTCTGGTTTTCTTAATATGATATCTTACTGGTTGTTTTTCCTCTCTAGTGTTGTTATGGTCATTTCATTATTTGTTGAAGCAGGACCTGCAGCAGCTGGATGGACAATTTACCCACCATTGAGCGCTTTGCCAATGGCTCAAGGAGGCTCAGGAGCAGGTATGACGCTTTGGTTAGTATCTATGGCAATTTTTATTGCATCATCACTATTAGGGTCGCTTAACTATATTGTTACTATTATAAACCTACGTACAAAAGGTATGTCTATGACAAGACTTCCATTAACCATTTGGGCATTTTTTGTGACAGCAATTATTGGTGTAGTATCTTTTCCAGTATTATTATCTGCAGCTTTATTACTAATAATGGATAGAAGTTTTGGCACATCATTCTTCTTATCAGATATATTTATTCAAGGCGAAGTATTGCATTACCAAGGAGGCTCTCCTGTATTGTTCGAACACTTATTTTGGTTTCTAGGTCACCCTGAAGTTTATATTGTATTATTGCCTGCATTAGGTATTACTTCCGAAATCATTGCTACAAACTCACGCAAACCAATTTTTGGTTATCGTGCCATGGTTGCTTCAATTTTAGCAATTGCATTCTTATCAACAATTGTTTGGGGACACCATATGTTTGTTTCCGGAATGAATCCATTCTTAGGTTCGGTATTTACATTTACGACCTTATTAATTGCAATTCCATCAGCCGTAAAAGCTTTTAACTATATAACAACCCTCTGGAAAGGTAACCTCCAATTTAATCCAGCGATGCTGTTTTCTATTGGATTGGTGTCAACATTTATCACAGGAGGTTTAACAGGAATTATTTTAGGAGACAGTGCTCTAGATATTAACGTTCACGACACATATTTTGTAGTTGCTCATTTCCACTTAGTAATGGGTATTTCTGCACTTTATGGAATGTTTGCAGGAATCTATCATTGGTTCCCTAAAATGTTTGGCAGGATGCTTAATAAAAACTTAGGTTATATACATTTCTGGGTAACAGCAGTTTGTGCTTATGGCGTATTTTTTCCAATGCACTTTATAGGCATGGCAGGATTACCAAGACGTTATTATACCAATAGTAATTTCCCATTATTTGATGATCTATCTAATGTAAATGTGATAATAACATTATTTGCTATTATTGGAGGAATATTTCAAATTGTATTCTTATGGAATTTCTTTTATAGTATATTCTACGGTAAGAAAACGGTTCAAAACCCTTGGAAATCGAATACCCTTGAATGGACTGCTCCAATTAAGCACATTCACGGTAACTGGGAAGGTGAAATACCTCATGTGCATCGTTGGGCTTACGACTATAGCAAACCAGGGCATGACGACGACTTTGTACCACAAAATGTTCCCTTAAAAGAAGGAGAAGAAGAGCTTCAACATTAATTTTCCTAATTAGTAAGAATCACACATTCGAGAAGCTAAAAAGCATAATATAAAGCCTTTCACTAATACCGAAAGGCTTTTTCATTATATTTGTTTTAAGTTGAAAACCTTTTAGGTTTTTTTATAATCATAAAAAGTTAACAATAATAAAGATTCATGCTTCCGCAGGAAATACTATGAACGAAAACCTCAATCCATCAAGCGAAAATCTCTCATCAGAAGAACATGATATTGAAAGAGCCTTAAGGCCTTTGTCCTTTGAAGATTTCGCAGGGCAAGATCAGGTATTAGAGAATTTAAAAGTATTTGTTGAAGCCTCTAATTTACGAGGAGATGCGTTAGACCACACCTTGTTTCACGGACCTCCAGGATTAGGAAAAACAACCTTAGCACATATATTGTCGAATGAGTTAGAGGTAGGCATTAAAGTCACTTCTGGTCCTGTATTGGATAAACCTGGCGACCTTGCAGGGTTGTTAACCAATCTTGAAGAGCGTGATGTTTTATTTATAGATGAAATACATCGTTTAAGCCCAATAGTCGAAGAGTATTTATATTCTGCAATGGAAGATTTCAAAATCGATATCATGATTGAAACTGGACCAAATGCACGTTCTGTTCAAATCAACTTAAACCCTTTTACTTTAGTTGGAGCCACGACACGTTCAGGATTGTTAACAGCACCAATGCGAGCACGTTTTGGGATTAGTAGTAGATTACAATATTATTCTACAGAATTATTGTCAACCATTGTACAACGTAGTGCGCAAATCTTAAAAGTGCCAATTTCTATGGAAGCTGCTATCGAAATTGCAGGTAGAAGTAGAGGAACGCCCCGAATTGCCAATGCTTTATTAAGGCGTGTCCGAGATTTTGCACAAATAAAGGGAAACGGAAACATTGATATTAAGATTTCTAAATATAGCTTAGAGGCTCTAAATGTTGATGCACATGGGTTGGATGAAATGGATAACAAAATACTATCGACCATAATCGATAAATTTAAAGGAGGTCCTGTTGGTATAACAACTATTGCAACAGCAGTAAGTGAAAGTGCTGAAACCATTGAAGAAGTGTACGAGCCATTTTTAATTCAACAAGGGTTTTTAATGCGAACACCTCGTGGACGTGAAGTAACAGACCAAGCCTATAAGCATTTGGGAAAAATAAAAGGAAATACTCAAGGAGGGTTATTTTAAACATTTATTTGTCATTCTGAGTGAAACGAAGAATCTCTTAAATGAATAACAGAGAAACACATACTAACCTTATTAAAACCGAAGCCAAACGCCTCGGTTTTTTATCTTGTGGTATAAGCAAAGCAGAGTTTTTAGAAACAGAAGCACCGAGGTTAGAAAAATGGCTTAATAAGAACATGCATGGTGAAATGCGATACATGGAAAATCATTTCGACAAACGCCTCAATCCAACAAAATTGGTTGAAGGTTCAAGAAGCGTAGTGTCGTTGTTACTAAACTATTTTCCTTCTGAAACTCAAAAAGACATTACCGCCCCAAAACTCAGTAAATATGCCTATGGCACAGATTATCATTTTGTTATAAAAGATAAACTCAAACAATTACTACAATATATTCAAGAAGAAATTGGAGACGTTCATGGACGTGCTTTTGTAGATTCTGCGCCTGTATTAGATAAGGCTTGGGCAGCAAAATCTGGCTTAGGTTGGATAGGGAAACACAGTAACCTTCTTACACAACAAGTTGGCTCATTTTATTTTATTGCTGAATTAATTATTGATTTAGAATTGGAATACGACATTCCAACAACTGACCATTGTGGTACTTGCACCGCATGTATAGATGCTTGTCCTACCCAAGCCATTGTTGACCCTTATGTAGTCGATGGAAGTAAATGTATTTCTTATTTTACCATCGAGCTTAAAGAAAACATACCAACTGAATTTAAAGGACAATTAGATAATTGGATGTTTGGTTGCGATGTGTGTCAAGATGTTTGCCCTTGGAACCGTTTTTCAAAAGCACACAACGAACCACTATTTAATCCACATCCAGAATTATTAGAAATGACCAAAAAAGACTGGGAGGAAATCACCGAAGACACCTTTAAGAAAGTGTTTAAAAAATCGGCAGTAAAGCGCACAAAATTTTCTGGACTTACCAGAAATATTAAATTTTTAAAAGATTAGGGCTATTAATTTCTAGGTCGTACCTTTGCCAATTCATAGCTAACAGACTGTAATATGAGTAAGGAAAGCAAACGAAGAGAAGCCTTAATTTACCACGCAAAGCCAACTCCTGGAAAAATAAAAATAGTACCTACAAAAAGGTATGCAACGCAAAGAGATTTATCCTTAGCCTATTCACCTGGAGTAGCCGAACCTTGTTTAGAGATTGAAAAAGATAAAGCAAATGCTTATAAATATACTGCAAAAGGAAATTTAGTAGCTGTAATTTCAAACGGAACGGCTGTTTTAGGCTTGGGCAATATTGGCCCAGAAGCTTCTAAACCAGTTATGGAGGGAAAAGGCTTACTTTTTAAAATATTTGCCGATATTGATGTGTTTGACATAGAAGTTGATACCGAAAAAGTTGAAGAATTTATTCAAACAGTCAAAAATATAGCACCAACTTTTGGTGGCATCAACCTCGAAGACATTAAAGCTCCAGAAGCATTCGAAATTGAAAGACGCTTAAAGGAAGAACTCGATATCCCTGTAATGCACGACGACCAACATGGTACAGCCATTATTTCAGCTGCTGCATTATTGAACGCTCTGGAAATTATTAAAAAAAACATAGAAGATGTTACTATTGTTATAAGTGGAGCAGGAGCAGCGGCCATTTCTTGTACAAGACTGTATCAATCGTTTGGAGCCAAACGCGATAATATTGTCATGCTAGATAGTAAGGGTGTAATTAGAAAAGACAGAGATAATTTAACATCCCAAAAAGCAGAATATGCTACACAAAGAGACATCACTACTCTTGATGATGCCATGAAAAATGCTGATGTATTTATTGGCTTATCTACATCAGATATTGTAACACCAAAGATGCTTAAAACCATGGCAAAGGATCCAATAGTATTTGCTATGGCAAATCCCGACCCAGAAATAGCATATCAATTGGCTGTAGATACCAGAAATGATATTATCATGGCAACTGGACGTAGTGACCATCCAAACCAAGTAAATAATGTGCTCGGGTTTCCTTTTATTTTTAGAGGAGCCCTAGATGTTAGAGCGACTTCTATAAATGAAGAAATGAAAAAGGCAGCTGTTATTGCCTTGGCCAATTTAGCAAAAGAACCTGTACCAGAGCAAGTAAATGTAGCTTATGGCGAAACACGATTGACCTTTGGGAGGGACTATATCATTCCAAAACCCTTTGACCCAAGATTAATAGGTGTAGTACCACCAGCTGTGGCAAAAGCAGCAATGGACAGTGGTGTAGCGACCGAACCCATTGAAGATTGGGACAAATATGAAGAACATTTATTACAACGATTAGGACACGACAACAAACTTGTGCGTTTATTACACAGTCGTGCAAAACTAAACCCTAAACGTGTTGTGTTTGCTGAAGCAGATCAATTAACCGTTTTAAAAGCAGCACAAATAGCTCATGAAGAAGGTATAGCCACACCAATTTTATTGGGTCGTCGTGATAAAATAGAACAACTTAAAGAAGAAATTGAGTTTGAGGCTAATGTTGAAATAATCGACCCAAAATCTGATGAAGAAGAAGAACGAAAAAATGCTTACGCAGAAACCTATTGGAATCAGAGCAAAAGGCGCGGAATAACGCAACTTGCTGCTAGAAAATTATTACGAGAACGTAATTATTTTGCAGCAATGATGGTAAATGAAGGAGATGCTGATGCCCTTATTTCAGGTTTTTCAAGAAATTATCCAACAGTGGTAAAACCAATGTTAGAACTCATTGGGCTTGATAAAGGAGCAACAAGAATTGCAACAACAAATGTATTAATGACACAAAGAGGGCCATTATTTTTAAGTGATACCTCTATTAATATTGATCCAACGTCGAAAGATCTTGCTAAAATTGCACAAATGACTGCTACCACAGTAAAAATGTTTGGCTTAGAACCCGTAATGGCAATGATTTCTTATTCAAATTTCGGGTCTTCCAATAACGAAAAAGCATCGAAAGTTAGACAAGCAGTGTCGTATTTACATCGTTTTTACCCAAGTTTAATTGTCGATGGAGAATTTCAAACAGACTTTGCACTAAACAACGAAATGCGACAAGACATTTTTCCTTTTTCAAAATTAGCTGGAAGAAAAGTTAACACCTTGATATTTCCTAATTTAGACTCAGCAAACATTACCTATAAGTTATTAAAAGAGTTAAATAAAGTTGAAAATATAGGTCCAATTATGATGGGATTAAAGAAACCTGCGCATATTTTACAACTCGATGCAAGTGTCGATGAAATAGTAAATATGGCAGCAATTGCGGTAATTGATGCTCAAAAAAAGCAAAAAAGAGCGTAAAACTAGGCTCTGCGGTTTGATTATGTCGTTATAATGTATAATTATTTTATTACATTTGGTGCGTAACTAAACCAAATCTATGATTACGCATATACAAGGTAAACTTGTTGAAAAAAACCCTACAGATGTTGTGATTGATTGTAATGGCGTTGGCTATATGCTCAATATTTCATTGCATACGTATTCTCAAATACCCAATCAAGAACATCTAAAACTGCATACGCATCTTCATATAAAAGAGGATTCACACACATTATATGGGTTTTCATCGCTTGGTGAAAGACAGATTTTTAGACTGCTTATTTCCGTAAGTGGTATTGGAACAAGTACAGCACGAACCATGTTATCGTCCTTAACACCTAAACAAGTTAGGGAAGCAATTGCACTTGAAGATATAGCATTAATCCAATCGGTTAAAGGTATTGGTCTTAAAACTGCACAACGCGTTGTAATAGAGCTAAAAGACAAAATTTTAAAAGCCTACGATATCGACGATGGGATTACATTCCAAAACAATACTAATAAAGATGAAGCGTTATCTGCATTAGAAGTTCTTGGTTTTACCAAAAAGCAGTCTGAACGGGTTGTAGATAAAATTGTTTCAGGTAACCAAGAAGCAAGTGTCGAAGCTATTATAAAAGAAGCCTTAAAAAAATTATAATTGATTTGAAAGTCACCAACATTAATTTTTACATACCTACTAGAACATATATGCTGTCAAGCATAATGTTACTATTATATATCACCTCTTTTGCACAACAACCTACAGTTAGAGATTCTACAAGTACGACGTTTTCGTTTAATAATTTATTATTACCAAACCCAGATAGTATTGTGTCTAAATATACCTATGATCCTTTAACCGACAGATATATTTTTAACCAAAGCTTAGGAAGAATAAATATTAATTACCCAATAATATTAACTCCCGAAGAATTTAGAAAACTCGTAGCACAAGAAAATTTACGAAATTATTACAAAGAAAAAATTGATGCTTACGATGGTAAAAAGGCAGGTTTGGAAGATGCCAAGAAAAATTTAATTCCTGAACTTTATGTAGATTCCGATTTTTTTGAATCGATTTTTGGCGGCAGCACCATTGAAGTGATTCCACAAGGATCGGTAGAAATGGATTTAGGAATTTTATATACCAGGCAAGACAACCCATCTTTCTCACCAAGGAACAGAAGTAATTTTACCTTCGATTTTGATCAACGAATTGAATTAAGCCTACTTGGTAAAGTTGGTACAAGATTACAGGTAACAGCAAACTATGACACACAATCCAGTTTCGACTTTCAAAACCTTATTAAGCTAGAATACACACCAACCGAAGATGATATTATTCAAAAAATTGAAGTAGGTAATGTAAGCATGCCATTAAATAGTTCACTTATTACTGGAGCGCAGAGCTTATTTGGTGTAAAAACACAATTACAATTTGGTAAAACAACCATTACAGGAATTTTTTCTGAACAAAAATCGCAAACCAGAACAGTGGTTGCTCAAGGTGGAGGAACCCTTCAGGATTTTGAATTTTTTGGATTGGATTACGACGAAAACAGACATTTCTTTTTAGCACAATACTTTAGAGATAACTACGATTCGGCTTTACAAACATATCCTTATATAAATTCACCGGTTCAAATCACAAGGGTTGAGGTTTGGGTTACTAACCGTTCAAACCAAACAGACGATGTGAGGAACATTGTGGCATTACAAGATTTAGGAGAATCCAATCCAGCTAAAATTGGATCAGCGGTAAATATAACTGCTGGGCCAAATGCATATCCCGATAATACAAACAATGCCTACGACCCTACCAATATTGGTGGTGGAGGGTCACAAATTACAAACGCGATTAGAGATATAGCAACTGTACAAACAGGAATTTTAGTACCTGGAATAAACGAAGGATTTGATTATGGAAAGTTAGAAAATGCCAGAAAACTTCAAGAAGGATCTGAGTTTACACTTAACACACAATTGGGATATGTATCATTAAACCAACGTTTACTGAACGATGAAATTTTAGCTGTAGCATATCAATTTACAGTTGGAAATCAAGTCTATCAAGTAGGGGAATTTGCTAACGATGGTGTAGATGCAACCGATGTTACTAATGTATCAGGAAATACCGTTGTAACTAACAACAGCTTAATTCTTAAAATGCTTAAAAGTACAGTTACAAATGTAGATGAGCCCATTTGGGATTTAATGATGAAAAACATTTACAATACAGGTGCTTTTAACTTAGAAAGAGAAGATTTTAAATTAAATATTTTTTATACTGAAACCTCACCTGTAAACTTCATTACACCAGTTGATGGAACACCTTTCCCAACTCCTGCACCAACTGAAGATGCATTAGAAGAAACACCTCTATTAAGAGTGTTTAATTTAGATAAGTTAAATTATAATAATGACCCACAATTTAATGGTGATGGGTTTTTCGATTTTGTAGAAGGAATTACGGTTATTCAACAAAACGGAAAAATAATCTTTACCAATGTAGAACCTTTTGGTAAGTATTTATTTGAAACACTAAGAACAAGTATAAGCGAAAATTATGATGGAGATGAAGCTTCTTTGGACTATAATGACAATCAAAGAAAATATGTATATACATCACTTTATAAGTCAACCAAAACAGCCGCTTTAGAAGATGGCGAGAAAAATAAATTCCAAATAAAAGGACGTTATAAAGCAGGAGGTGGAGGCGGAATTCCCATTGGAGCATTTAACGTTCCAAGAGGATCAGTAAAAGTAACTGCTGGAGGACGCGTGTTGGTTGAAGGTGTAGATTACACAGTAAATTACCAAATAGGAACAGTCCAAATTCTAGACCCAGCTCTTCAAGCATCAAATACACCTATTCAGGTTTCAGTTGAAAATAATGCCGTATTTGGGCAGCAAACAAAACGTTTTTCAGGAATTAATATAGAACATCAGTTCAACGAAAATTTTGTAATGGGAGCAACATTCTTAAACTTAAATGAGCGTCCAATTACTCAAAAAGCTAATTATGGTACAGAACCTATAAATAATACTATTTTTGGGGTTAACGGAAACTTCTCTACCGAAGTCCCTTTCTTAACACGATTAGCAAATAAATTGCCTAATATTGATACAGATGTGCAGTCCAATTTATCGGTTAGAGGAGAGTTTGCCTATCTATTGCCTGGAGCACCAAAAGGGGCGGATTTTCAAGGAGAGGCAACAACCTATGTTGATGACTTTGAAGGCACTCAAAACGCCATAGATTTATTATCTCCAATATCTTGGTATCTATCCAGTAGGCCAAAGGAGTTAGGGCAGTCTTATATAGAAGGACCAGAAGACGCTAATGGTGTACAAAATGGATATGACAGGGCACTTTTAAACTGGTACTCTATAGATCCAATTTTTTATGGCAATCAAAAACCAAGTGGAATTGGTGACGACGATATATCCAATTTATATACCAGACGTGTTTTTATTGAAGAGATTTTTCCTCAACAAGATATAGTTCAAGGGCAACCAACTATTATTGGTTCATTGGACCTTGCATATTATCCAACCGAAAGAGGACCATATAACTTCCAATCTGGAGCAGAAGATGGCATTCTAGACAACCCTCAAGATTCTTGGGCAGGTATTACAAGACAGTTAACATCAACCGATTTTGAACAAGCCAATGTAGAATATATTGAATTTTGGCTACAAGACCCATTTTTAGAAAATTTAACAAACCCTGGAGGTAAGTTAACCTTAAATCTTGGTAATATTTCTGAAGATATAATAAAAGATGGTAGAAAATTATATGAGAATGGATTGCCGGAAAACGGCGATATAAGCACTTTACCGCAAACCGTTTGGGGAAGTGTGGCACCCCAAAATCAAGCTTTAATTTATGCATTTTCAACTTTAGGCCAAGGCAGAACGAATCAAGATGTTGGTCTAGATGGTTACGACGACAACGAAGAAGGAATTGCATTTTCTTCATTTTCAAGTCTAGAAGATCCTGCAAACGATAACTATACCTATTTCCTTAATACCGAAGGAGATGTCTTTGAGCGTTATAAAAAATATAATGGGTTTGAAGGGAATTCGCCCGATACGTTTACACAAACCAACAGAGGTTCTACTACAGAGCCTGATGTAGAAGATATTAACAGGGATAACACTATGAATACCATAGATAGTTATTTCGAATATGAATTGGATATTACACCTTCTAGCTTAGCAAATATAAATAATGCACTAATTAGGGATAGAAAACAAGTTACTGTAGAGCTTCCAAATGGGAATTCGGAGCAAGTACGATGGTATCAATTTAGAATTCCATTAACAGCATACACAAATCAAATAGGAGGGATAACCGATTTTAGATCTATTCGTTTTATGCGTATGTACCTGTCTGAATTTTCTGAAAATACAGTACTGCGTTTTGGAACTTTAGACTTAGTAAGAAGCGATTGGAGGCGCTACCAACAATCTTTGGATAACGATCCAAATAACGATTCAGATGGTACCGACTTTAGCGTTGGTATAATTGGGATACAAGAAAATAACGGGCGATACGTCTCTCCTCCAGGGGTTGTAAGAGAACAACTTAATAACAACAACACAATTGTAAGACAAAATGAGCAGTCATTAGTAGTCAATACATGTAAGTTAGAACCAGAAGATTCTAGAGCAGTTTATAAAAATATTAATGTAGATATGCGCCAGTTTAAAAAACTGCGCATGTTTATTCATGCCGAAGAAGGCGTTGGATTGGGATTACAAGATGGTGATGCCGTTGGGTTTATTAGAATGGGAAACGATTTTACACAAAACTATTATCAAATTGAAATTCCGTTGGCTGTTTCTACAACAGGTTCAACAAGTGAATCTGAGGTCTGGAAACCAGAAAACGAAATTAATCTCCCAATAGAAGTATTGGCAAAAATAAAAGCACTTGGTATTTCAGCAGGAACTTTAGGCAACTTAGAGCCAACATTCTATGATGTAATTGATGGTGTTTTAGACCAAACAAGTGTTCCTGAATTTTCACCATATACCATTGGTCAACAACGTGTAGCTATTAAAGGTAATCCTAATTTTGGAGATATTAGAACTTTAATGGTCGGTATCAAAAACTCTCATCAACAATTAGAAAGTATAGATGTTTGTGCCGAGGTTTGGTTTAACGAATTGCGTTTATCAGACATGGATAACGAAGGTGGTTGGGCAGCCATAGCTAGTATGGATTCCAATATTGCTGACTTTATGGATATTAGCGCAACAGGAAGACGCAGCACCACAGGTTTTGGAACGATTGAACAAGGCCCAAATCAAAGAAGTAGAGAAGATATTAAACAATACGATGTTGTTACTAATGTAAATTTAGGACAATTGCTTCCAAAGAAATGGGGAGTTCAAATCCCTTTTAATTACGGTCAAAGTGAAGAAATTATTACGCCAGAATACGACCAACAATATAAAGATGTTAAACTCCAAGACCGTTTGGACGCTGCCGCAACAAGTACAGAAAGAGAAACCATTAGGCAACAATCTGAAGATTATACAAAAAGACAAAGTATCAATTTTATAGGTGTTAGAAAACAAAGAACAGGTGAGGCAAAACCAAAGTTTTACGATGCTGAAAACCTTACATTAAACTATTCATACAATCAGGTAGAACAACGAAATTTTGAAATTGAAAATTCCTTAGACCAAAATGTTAGGGTTGGTGCCAATTATAACTTCAGTTTTGATCCTATTAAAATAGAACCCTTTAAAAAGAACGATTCACTATTTAAAGGAAAATACTGGAAGATTTTAAAAGATTTCAATTTTAATTTATTACCAACAAGTATTTCTGTAAATACAGATTTTATTAGACAATTTAATAAACTAAAATTTAGAGACCTTGATTTAGGAGGTGCAAATATTGGTATTGAAGAGTTATATAGAAGAAATTATACCTTCGACTTCCAATACATTATTAATTATAACATTACAGATGCTTTAAACTTAAACTTCTCGGCGTCTAATAACAATATTGTTCGTAATTATTTTGTTGACGATATCCTAAATGGCGCGCAAGACCCTACAAAAGATGTTTGGGACGGTTTCTTCGATGTTGGAGATCCAAATAGACAATTTCAGCAATTAGGCATTAATTACGAACTCCCTTTAAATAAAATACCAGCTCTAGAATTTTTAAGGGCGACCTATGCCTATACAGGCGATTTTCTATGGCAAAAAGGCTCCGATCTTTATGGAGATTTAACCATTAATGGACAAACATACGATTTAGGGAACTCGGTGTCTAATGCAAGCTCGCATACCCTAAATACCAATTTAGATATGACCCGCTTATATAGGTATTTAGGATTGACTAGAAAAACAAATAATACAAGAGCTGGGTCTGCAAAAGGTGTGCCACCAAGCGGTCAACCACGAGCCCAACCAGCAACACCTAAAAAAAATGGGCTATACAATGCTGCCATAGATTTATTAACCAGCGTAAAGAGAATTCAAGTTAATTACACACAACGTAACAGTACTTTTTTACCTGGATATCTAGAAACTCCTGGGTTTATTGGGACACTTAAACCTACCTTTGGATTTACTTTTGGTAGTCAAAGAGATATTAGATATCTAGCCGCAAGAAATGGATGGCTAACTGTGTTTCCGGACTTCAATCAACAATTTACTCAGGAAACGTCTAAAGTACTAGATTTTTCGGCTGCTCTTGAGCCAATACAAGATTTAAAAATAGATCTTACAGGAGGGCGAACCTATAATGAAAATTTAACAGAAAGCTTTAATACAATTGATGGTAATAATGATGGTTTTAGTGATAACTATAACCCACTCATTAGAAACGCTTTTGGGAATTTTAATATATCCATATCCATGATTAAAACTGCTTTTAGTAGTAGTGACGAAAATGGATCGGCAACCTTTGATGATTTTAGGGCAAATAGATTGGAAATTGCCCAAAGGCTTGCAACAGAAGCAGGAGTCGATATAAATAACCCAGCAAATTTAGATGCAGAGGGTTACCCTCTAGGTTTTGGCAAAACAAATCAAGCAGTGTTATTACCTGCGTTTTTATCGGCTTATACTGGTAAAGATGCTAATAAGGCATCTCTTGGTGCATTTAGGGATATTCCAATCCCGAACTGGACCTTAAAATATACTGGTTTAATGAAACTACCATGGTTTAAAAAACACTTTAAGCGTTTCTCAGTAACACATGGCTATAATGCAGTATATACTGTTAATCAATTCAGGTCTAACCTAGATTATAATGCCTTCGACCCAAATGTAGATTATGCATCCCAAGACCCTAATACTCTTGATCAATCTGGAAATTATAAGAACGAAACGCTATTTAGTGCTGTCGCATTAACCGAAATGTTCAGCCCTTTGGTAAAATTGGATTTTGAAATGAAAAATTCAATGAAAATTTTAGCTGAAATCAAAAAAGACCGTCGCCTATTTTTAAGTTTCGACAATAACTTATTAACCGAAATTAAGGGTAGCGAATATGTTTTCGGCCTAGGTTTAAGAATTAAAGATGTTAAAATAAACTCTAAAATGGCTGGCCCAAGAAATGTTATTAAAAGTGATCTTAATATGAAAGCCGATATATCGATTAGGGAAAATAAAACCATTATAAGATATCTGGATTTAGAGAATAATCAAGTAACAGCTGGACAAACAATTTGGGGACTTAAATATACAGCCGATTATGCCTTTAGTAAGAATCTTACTGGTATTTTCTACTTTGATTATACATTCTCAGAATATGCAATTTCTACGGCATTCCCACAAACATCCATTCGATCAGGCTTAACTTTACGATATAACTTTGGAAATTAAATAAAAAACTAACATATTTACCAAAAAATTATATTTTCATGAATATTCCATCTGAATTAAAATACACTAAAGATCACGAATGGGTTAGCATCGATGGAGATGTAGCAACCATAGGAATTACCGACTTTGCCCAAAGCGAATTAGGAGATATTGTTTATGTTGAAGTTGAAACTGTTGATGAAACCCTTGATATTGAAGAAGTTTTTGGAACAGTAGAAGCAGTTAAAACAGTATCGGATTTGTTTTTACCTGTAACAGGAGAGATTATAGAATTTAATGAATCTCTAGAGGACGAACCAGAAAAAGTAAATACAGATCCTTATGGAGAGGGTTGGATGATCAAAGTAAAATGTTCTGATACTTCAGAGTTTGATGCATTACTATCCGCAGACGATTACAAGGCTTTAATAAGTGCTTAATAAACGGGTATTCTTTTTTTTGGCAATAACATATACTGTTGCTCTTGCCGCAATATGCTTGGTCAGTAATGATGGGTTGCCTTATTTTGGGACTAACTATGAAGATAAAATCTACCATTTACTAGCTTATGGGATATTATGTTTTTTGTGGTATAAAGTACTGGACAACCAAAAAAATAAGCACCCAATAACTATAGCTCTTGTTGTTTCTATTGCTTTTGGTACAATTATTGAAGTATTACAAGGGCAGTTAACAACTACCAGAGATGCTTCAATTGAAGATATTGCAGCAAATATAGTTGGAGCTACTATTATTTCTCTTATTTTAATAATAAGAAATAAAACAATCGTTAAAAATTTATAAACCCTTGCTTTTTTAGCAAATTATTGGTTATTTTACCATTCTCGAAAAAAAATAATTATGGAACCTAAAAAGAATTTAAATGCTGATGTAAGAAGAAACAGTTCAATTTATTTTGCTGTAGGCCTTGCTTTAATGCTATTAATTACTAATTACTCTATTAACTACAAGACTTACGATAAAGAAGCTATTGATATTGGTCAGTTAAATATGGATGAATTAGATGATGAAGAAATTCCAATCACAGAGCAAATCCAAACACCTCCACCTCCACCTCCACCTCCAGCTGCACCTGAAGTTATCGAGGTAGTAGAAGATGAAGAGGAAATCGAAGAAACTGTAATTGAGTCTACAGAAACAGATGAAGAAGAAGAAATTGTTGAAGTAGATGAAGTATTTGTAGAAGAAGTAGAAGAAGATATTGAGGTTCCTTTTTCAGTTATTGAAAATGTCCCAGTTTTCCCAGGTTGTGAAAAAGGGAGTAATGATGTGAAAAGAAAATGTATGTCCGACAAGATTTCAAAATTTGTACAAAAAAAGTTTAATACAGATTTAGCGGGAGATTTAGGGTTATCTGGTAGACAAACCATACGAGTGATGTTTAAAATAGATAAAACAGGAAGCGTTACAGGCGTAATGGCTAGAGCACCACACCCAAGGTTAGAGAAAGAAGCAACACGAGTAATTAACTCACTTCCTAAAATGAAACCAGGAAAGCAAAGAGGTAAAGCAGTAACTGTACCTTATTCTTTACCAATTATATTTGCAGTTCAAGACTAATAACAAGAACAACATAAATTTAAAATCCCGTTACAATTTGTAACGGGATTTTTTTATGCTCAAGTGTCACGGCCAAATAAGTGTTACACTAAACATTATAAAAAAATGAATTCAAATTACTAAAAACGGTAACAGTAACATTTAATTTGCATAGAATTTTACATAAACAGTAATGCTTGAACATGGGAGATTGAAACATACTTTTAAAAAGTTGCTATCGTTATATGGTAGTGGTTTTTTTTATAATTAATCTTAAAAAATAGTATCTTTCCCAAACAAAAAACGTGTGTTGCATCAAATGAAGAAATTATTACTACTTCCTTTAATTTTCTTTTCCATAAATACCCTTGCTCAGGATATAGATTATGAAAAACCACCAGTATTTCCAGAGTGTGAATCGCAACACCAAAAAACCTTAAGTAATTGTTTTAAAAAAGAACTTGCAAAATTTTTACATTCAAATTTTAAGCTACCTCAAATTGTTAAAGACGAAAACTATAATGGAAATGTCTTTGTGCTATTTGAAGTAAATGAAAAAGGAAGCTTTGATGTACTTTATATAGATGCAACTTATAACGAATTAAAAAATGAAGTTAACAACGTTTTCGCGCAATTACCAACTGTAAAACCAGCCACCTATAATGGAAGAGCAATTTATAAACAATATTCTTATAAAATCACCATTCCTTTAAAGGCTCCTAATTCTTTTTCAATTAATGAAAATAAGGCTGAAGTAAATGTAATCCCAAAAATAGAGCAAGAGGCTAAGAATGAATACGGTAAGCTAAATGCTAGCATAAAGCCTTACGAAGATTTAGAATACAGCAGCACTCTCAATATTCCATTTTCACACAGCTCGTATGCAAAATTTGATAGGAGCTTAAACCTAATAGGCACAAATAGTCATACCGCTGCTAAACCATTTATATATAGCGAGGTTGCAAATTATTATGATTTTAAATCTAAAAAAGAGGCTCTAATAAAAGAATCGAATAGTTGGTGGCAAAAAAAATTATTTAACGAACATTTACTACAGTTGCAGGGAAAAGGTTATTGGTTTACATTGGATCCTATTTTTGATCTTCAGGTTGGAAAAGATTTTCAAGCAGATTTCAACTCTACTTTCAATAATACAAGAGGAGTCTATGTGCAAGGAGGTTTAGGTGAAAAGTTAAGTTTTTCGGCATCTGTTTATGAAAGCCAAGGGCGTTTTGCAGCGTATGTAAATAGGTATGCTGAAAGTTTAAAAGGTTTTGGTCCAGATCCAGCAGTTATTCCAGGTCGTGGTATTGCAAAACGATTTAAGAAAGATGCTTACGATTATCCTGTTGCCGAAGCTTATTTGTCTTATTCCCCAACAAATTTTTTAAACATTCAATTTGGGCATGGCAAAAATTTTATTGGTGACGGTTACCGTTCGTTATTGCAAAGCGATGTCTCAAGCCCTTCCCCTTTTTTAAAAATGAGCACAAAATTCTGGAAGATAAAATACACCAATACCTGGATGTGGTTAAAAGATATTAGACCAGATGTTGTAAACGATAAGGCTTTCTTGACCAAGTATATGGCAAACCATTATTTAAGCTGGAACGTTTCTAAAAAATTTAATCTAGGGTTATTCGAATCGGTCATATGGAACAACTCTAATAACAGAGGGTTTGATGTTAATTATTTAAACCCCATTATTTTTTATCGTGCCATTGAGTTCCAAACTGGACAAGGTGCAGGTAATGCGGTCTTAGGAGCTACTGCAAAATATAAAGTAAACGATAACATTAATATTTATAGCCAATTTGTATTGGATGAGTTTTCGTTAGGTGATATAAAAGCAGGTGACAAAAGCTGGAAAAATAAATATGGCTACCAAATTGGCGCAAAATATTACAATGCCTTTAAGGTAGATAATTTGTATTTGCAATTTGAGTATAATCGTGTGCGTCCTTATACCTATTCACACAATACAATCGTGCTTAATTATGGAAATAATAACCAATCTATGGCACATCCTTGGGGTGCAAATTTTAGTGAAGCTATTCTAATTGGACGTTATAATTATAAACGTTGGTTCGCCGATGCTAAATTGGTTTTTGGGATAAGAGGATTGGATTTTAACAATGGAATTGACGACTTTAGCTATGGAGGTGATATTTATAGAGACTATAATGAACGTCCTTACGATTCAGGTGTTGAAATTGGACAAGGCATAAAAACAAATATTTTTCATGCTGAACTGCAATCTGGTTATTTGGTAAATCCAGCAACAAATTTAAAACTATTTGCATATGTAAGTTATCGCGATTTTAGCCCTAATGCAACTACGGTAAATACGTTTAGTGATAATACCCTTTGGTTTAGCATTGGCTTGCGTACCGATTTATTTAACTGGTATTTTGATTTTTAATTCTTAGTTAGACTCAAATAAATAGTGCGTCTGATTTTTTCTGAATTAATAAAATTCCAACTGTAATTAAGGTTGTCATATTGTTTTGTAATTGCAGTATTGTTTACAATGTCATCTTCAGTTTTACCTTTGTCAATTTCAGCTTGAATATTAGCTCTTAACTTAATAAGCATTTCTAAAAATGAAGCATATTCGGCTTTATTTGATAAATTGCCATGACCTGGAATAATTTTGGTATTTTCATCAATAACCATTAGCGCTCTTTTTACAGCATTTATATAGCCATCGATACTTCCGCCAGAATTCACATCAATATATGGATAGCGTTTATGAAAATAATTATCGCCTGTATGCAGGACATTACTTTCTGTAAAATACAACATAGCATCACCATCTGTATGTGCATTGTCGGTATGGAACACTAGCACTTGTTCACCATTAATATGTACACTCAATTTGTCATTAAATGTAATTACTGGTAATCCTTCAGTGGTTTTACCTTCTAATAGTCGCTTATAAACATTATCGTGTGCAATAATTTTAGCACCAACTTTTTCCATATTAGCATTTCCTCCAGTATGGTCGCCATGATAATGTGTGTTTACAACATATTGTATTGGTTTATCATTTAGCTCTTTAATAACATCTAGAATTTTGGGAGTTAATCGTGCAAATTGGTCATCGATTACAAAAACACCGTCATCACCAACAGACACACCAATATTTCCACCTTGACCAACCAACATATACACACTATTCGAAACCTGTATTGTTTTAATAGCCACCTCATTTTGCTGTGCAGGGATAGTTGTAAATGAGCAAACAAAAAATAAAGATGAGAATAATTTAAATATTTTCATTATGAATGGTTTTTTTCAATAAAGTCCATTAAAGGTACTAAAACTTACAGGAAGGGTATTAAATATACAATTACTTATATTTTACATTGCTCAAAACCAATTTTAAAAGTATCTTTGGCAGCGCAAAACTTTAGCACAAAACCGACCAATGTCAAAGGTTTCAAATTCTACAATACCAAAGCCTTCAGTAATTTCAAATTTTAAGGAAATTACTAAAATGCGATTGTCTTTAAGTGTTGTGTTTTCATCGTTGGCTGGATATTTACTAGGAGCCGATACAGTTAGTTTTTTCACCTTATTATTATTGGCTTTTGGTGGTTATTTTATGGTAGGTGCTTCCAATGCTTATAACCAAATAATTGAACGTGATTTGGATGCATTAATGGAGCGCACAAAAAATAGACCGATTCCTTCAGGAAGTATGTCTGTGCAGTCGGCATTTATTTTAGCAACAGTTTTTACTATTTTGGGGATTACGGTATTATACATTATCAATCCGCAAACAGCTATGTTTGGTGCCATATCAATCTTTTTATATACAAGTGCCTATACACCTTTAAAGACTAAAACACCACTATCGGTTTTTGTTGGAGCCATTCCTGGAGCCATTCCTTTTATGTTAGGTTGGGTGGCAGCTACTAATGATTTTGGAATAGAACCAGGAACATTATTTATGCTTCAATTTTTTTGGCAATTCCCACATTTTTGGGCCATAGGGTGGTTTTTACATGAAGATTATCAAAAAGCAGGATTTAATATGCTGCCAACAGGGAAACGTGATAAAGCAACAGCCGTACAAACAATTTTATATACAATTTGGACCATACTAGTGTCTATCATTCCTGTGTTTGGTTTCACAGGAGAATTAAAGTTAACCGTTGTTGGTGCTGTAGCTGTATTTCTTGTAGGATTGGTGATGCTATATCATGCCGTACAATTGTTTAAGAAAAAAACCACTATAGCCGCAAGACAATTAATGCTAGCAAGTGTATTATACATTACATTAGTACAAATAATTTACGTTTTGGATAAGTTTATTAGATAATTATGGATTTAACACAAGGAACTTTAGAAGAGAAGGATAGAAGGGCTAAAAAAATGATGCTGTGGTTTGGCATTGTTTCTTTAATCATGTCGTTTGGCGGCTTGACTAGTGCTTTTATTGTAAGTAGTACAAGAGAAGATTGGCTACAGGATTTTATATTACCACAAGCATTTACAATAAGCTTGGTGTTAATAGTTATAAGTAGTGTCACATTTATTTTGGCTAAGCGTGCATTAAAATCTGGCAATAGAAACGCTACAACAATATTCTTACTATTAACACTGGCACTAGGTATAAGTTTTATATTAAGCCAACTAATAGGATTTAATGAAATTATCAAGCAAGGGTATAATTTTACTGGACCAACCAGTAATATAACCATGTCATATATTTATGTGATAGCTTTTGTGCATATTTTGCACGTCATTGCTGGGTTAATTTGCTTATTGGTGGTAATTTATAATCATTTTAAACAAAAGTATAATGCCTCTAAAATGCTTGGTTTAGAACTAGCTGCAACCTTCTGGCATTTTATAGATTTTTTGTGGATATACTTGTTTTTCTTTTTATATTTCTTTAGATAAATAAAATGATTATTTTTGTTCAATTTTAAAAACGAAATTCATCATATGGATACTACAGTTGTAAGTACTGGAACCGAGGGAAAAACTTGGGGTGGCGGGAATAAGCCATTAAAATCAAGCTATGGAAAAATGATGATGTGGTTTTTCATTGTTTCCGATGCATTAACTTTTTCAGGTTTTTTAGCAGCTTATGGATTTTCTAGGTTTAAGTTTATAGATTCTTGGCCAATTGCCGATGAAGTGTTTACTCACGTGCCTTTTTTCCATGGAAATTATCCAATGATTTATGTGGCATTCATGACATTTGTTCTTATTATGTCGTCGGTAACCATGGTGTTAGCTGTAGATGCTGGACATGAAATGAAAAAGGCCAAAGTAACATTTTATATGTTCCTTACCATTATTGGAGGTTTAATATTCGTTGGCTCACAAGCATGGGAATGGGCAACATTTATTAAAGGCGATTATGGAGCAATACAAACAAAGGGTGGTAATATTTTACAATTTGTAGATACCGATGGAAAACGTGTGGCACTTCGTGATTTTGCAGTTATTGACGAACATAAAGAGAGAGTACAGGACGAAAGAAAATCCGGTCTTTGGTTTACAAGTGAAGGCACATTGCCAACTTACACAGTTAGTGAAGTTTTAAACGGTCTAGAAGCTAATGAAAATGTATTGGTTCGTACTCAATTAATTAATGAAGAAGGTCAAAAAACAGTGCTGTCTAGGGCAGAATCTATACGGCAAATTAAAGACAATGGTAAAATAGTAGTAGAAGGCGCAAACCTTCATGTAAATGAATATGGCACACCATTATTTGCAGATTTCTTTTTCTTTATAACAGGTTTTCACGGTTTTCACGTATTTTCAGGAGTTGTAATTAATATTATCATATTCTTTAATGTAATATTGGGTACTTACGAACGAAGAAAAAACTACGAAATGGTTGAAAAAGTGGGACTTTATTGGCACTTTGTAGATTTGGTTTGGGTATTTGTATTTACATTCTTCTACCTTGTTTAATTATAATAATTCGATTTTAAAATGGCAGATCACGCACATAAATTAGAAATATTAAGAGGTTTAATTAAGTTTAAATCCAATACTCAAAAAATTTGGGGAGTATTAATCCTGCTTACCATTGTTACAGGAGTTGAGGTTGCATTAGGTATTTATAAACCAGAAGCATTATTGGCTCCGTTTTTAGGAATGAAGATCCTAAATTGGATTTTCATTGCCCTTACAATTGTAAAAGCGTACTACATTACTTGGGATTTTATGCACATGAGAGATGAAACAAAATCGCTACGTCGTATGGTTGTTTGGACCGCAGTATTTCTTATTTGCTACTTAATTTTTATTCTATTATTAGAAGGAGGTTATGTTTTTGATGTATATAAAGACGGATACATCAAAAGAGATTTTTAGAAAAGAATAACATTTTAATATGTTAAAACATATAGATAAAGGCGGTTATTAAGACCGTCTTTTTTATTTTTGTGCCATGCAAAAAAAGACCTTTAAAAAAACACTCATACTTTCGGTTTTATTCTTTTTACCTGTAATTTTTTTATTGTTTTTATACCCTTCAAAGCACAATTACAATCCTTTGGATATAGTTAAAACAAACATTGAAAACGTTACAAATTTTAAAGACGAAGAAGGGCACAGCGTTAGTCTAAAAAACAATATTACAGTCTTGGGATTTTTTGGTAGTAATACCATGGAACAAATTACCTCAGCTTCAAACCTAAAAGAATTGATTTATGATAAATTTAAAGGCTTTAAACGGTTTCATGTATTAATACTGGTTCCTCAAGGGTCTCAAGAACAGGTTTCTGCATTAAAAAAGGAGCTTTTAAAATACGATGAGCTTAAGTATTGGCATTTTGGATATGGTCATCCACAAGATATTTCAACCGTTTTTAATAGTTTGAAATCAACCGAACCTTTAAATGAAAATAATGCCACAAGCCATGTCTTTATTGTAGATAAAGAGTTGAACCAACGAGGTAGGATTGACGATCGAACCGACAACGACATTGAAGCAAATAAAAAGGTATTTGGTATGTACTCTTACAACGCTATTAAAGTAGCCGAACTAAAAAATAAAATGAGCGAAGATATGCGCATTTTATTTACAGAATATAGACAAAAAAGAAAAGGAAATTTTGACTCTTCATCACGAAGAGCCGATGATATTAAAACAAATGAAGAAAACTAATTATTCTTACGTAGGAATAGCACTGGTTATATTAGTGTTTGGTATTATTTTTATTCCAAGGATTATCGATCGAATTACTAGTGATGATATCACTAGAGAAGAAAGTAGAAGTAAAAAAGCAAGTACGCAAGTGTCAGGTGATGAGCCATTGGGTTTTTTAGAAATAAATGGTAAGGCAAAAAAAGTACCTGCATTTAGTTTTACTAACCAAAATGGTAAAACCATTACCAATAAAGATTACGAAGGGAAAGTCTATTTAGTAGAGTTTTTTTTTACCACCTGTCCTACAATTTGTCCAAGAATGAGCAAAAACTTGGTGCAAATTCAAAACAATTTTTCTGGCTATGAAAATTTCGGAGTAGCCTCTTTTACCATTAATCCTAAAAACGACACACCTGAGGTTTTAAAAGCCTATGCCGAAAAGTATGGCATAACAAACCCTAATTGGCATTTAATGACAGGAGATCAAGATACTATTTACGCATTGGCCAACGAAGGATTTAATTTATATACAGCCGAAGATGGAACTGTTGATGGTGGTTTTGAGCATTCAGGAAATTTTGCGCTTATCGATAAAAACGGATTTATTAGATCTAGAACAGTAAACGGAAACCCAATAATATATTACAATGGTATTATTAGTGAAGAAGAAAAATACGATGAAGATGGTTTTAAAGAAGAGATAACAATGTTAAAAGAAGATATTGCAAAGCTTTTAAAAGAGTGAGATGACAGTTGATAAAACAAAAGAAAAAAAATACAATAAATGGATAGTTGCTTTGTCCATAACAATACCTTTGGTTGTCGCTGCTTTATTCGGGATTAAAATACCAAATGTAGAACCACTTACATTTTTACCACCAATTTATGCATCTATTAATGCTTTTACAGCATTAGTTTTAGTAATTGCTTTTTGGGCTATTACCAATAAAAAACAAAATTTGCATAAACGATTAATGCAATTTGCTATTTCATTATCAATAGTTTTTTTAGTAATGTATGTAGCGTACCACATGACAAGTGAATCCACAAAATTTGGAGATATAAACCATGATGGTATTTTGGACACGAATGAAAAAGAAAAAGTAGGATCTGTTTTGTACTTATACCTTATCATACTTTTTACACATATAATTTTGTCCATAGCAGTTATACCATTTGTGTTAATTACCTATGTTAGAGCAATTACCAATAACTTCGATAGACATAAAAAAATAGCTAGAATCACATTTCCTTTATGGTTGTATGTTGCGGTTTCTGGCGTAGTTGTTTATATTATGATTTCACCGTATTATTTGTAAAGATGACATACAGGGCTTTCTTTTTTCTTTTTTCTTTTCTCTTTTTTCTTGAGACAAATGCACAATGTGCAATGTGTCGTGCAGTCCTAGAAAGTGAGGAGGGACAAAAAACAGCCGAAGGGATTAATAATGGAATTATCTACCTAATGCTTATTCCATATATATTAATTGGAGGAATTGGGTTTATTATTTATAGAAAACTCAAACAAAAATAATTTTAACATTTAATTAAGTTTTAGGATGTAACAAATCAAGGCTTTTGCAGTCTAATTGTTGTTATATCGTTTGATATAGTTCAAAAAAATAACACTAACTATGCTAAAAATTAGCCAACTACATAAGTCGTATCCAATAGGCGATTCCAGCCTACATGTACTTAAAGGAATTGATTTAAATGTAGAAAGTGGAGAAATGGTGGCTATAATGGGCTCATCGGGATCTGGTAAATCAACACTTTTAAATATCATTGGTATTCTTGACGAGGCAGACTCTGGAGAATATACTTTAGATGGTGTAGAAATTAAAAACCTTAATGAAAAAAAGGCAGCCATTTACCGAAATAAATTCTTGGGATTTATCTTTCAATCTTTCAACCTTATCAATTATAAAAATGCCTTAGAAAACGTAGCACTACCATTATATTATCAAGGGTTAAAACGTAAAGAGCGCCAAGAAAAAGCAAAATTTCATTTAAAAAAAGTTGGATTATTAGACTGGGCACATCACTTACCTAGCGAACTATCTGGTGGGCAAAAACAGCGTGTTGCAATAGCCAGGGCATTAGCTGCTGAACCAAAATTATTATTGGCAGATGAGCCTACAGGAGCATTAGATATGGGAACTTCGTATGAAATCATGGAGTTCCTTCAACAATTAAACGACGAAGGAAAAACCATTTTAATTGTAACACACGAAGAAGATATCGCCAAAATGTGTAAACGTATAGTGCGTTTACGTGATGGTGTGATTATGGAAGACAAAAAAGTTAAACAAGTAAGAGCAGGACAAAATGTTTGATTTAGATCTTTGGCGCGAAATATTTCAAAGTATTAACAAAAATAGGCTAAGAACCATACTATCTGGTTTTACAGTGGTTTTTGCAATTATGCTCTTTACGATACTTTTTGGATTGGTAAACGGTTTGCAAAACACATTTACAGAAGCCTTTGCCGATGATGCTAACAACGCCATCTTTATTAATTCAGGAAGAACCACCAAGGCATACAAAGGGCTACAAGCGGGAAGACGAATTCAATTCGAAAACAAAGAGATAGATTACATTAAGGACGATAATGGAAACAAAGTTGAGTTTATTACCGCAAGAATTTATAGGAATGAAGTAGCTACATTTAGAAACGAGAAAAGTAACTACTCTGTAAAAGCCGTACATCCCGACCATCAATTTTTGGAAAGAACTGTAATAAATGAAGGCCGTTACATAAACCAAAGAGACATAAACGAAAAAACAAAGGTTGTAGTTATTGGAAGACTTGTTGAAGATGACCTGTTTTTAAAAACCACTGCACTTGGTAAATACATTAACCTTAGTGGGATTCAATATAAAATTGTTGGTATATTTTCAGATGAAGGCAATGAAAATGAGGAACGTTCAATTTATATGCCAGTTTCTACAGCCCAACAAGTATATGGTAATAACGAATATATAGATCAAATTAACCTGTCTTATAATCCAGACATGAATTTTGACCAAGCTATTGCGTTTAGTAAGAGTTTAGAAAAGAAATTAAAAGAACGTTTTTCGGTTGCAAAGCTAGACCAAAGAGCTATACGAGTTCGTAATATGGCCGAAGCTTCCAAAAATGTAAATCAAATGATGGTGGTTTTAGGCATCCTTGTTTTGGTAATTGGCCTAGGAACTTTAATAGCTGGTATTGTTGGTATAAGTAATATTATGATATTTATTGTTAAAGAACGCACCAAAGAAATAGGAATAAGAAAAGCCTTAGGAGCTCAACCAAGATCGATAGTGCTTATTATTTTATTGGAGTCGGTTCTTATAACTGCTATTGCAGGATACATTGGCTTGTTAATAGGAACAGGTGTTTTAAATTTAGCAGGTCCAAGCTTAAAGGAATATTTTATTACAGACCCAAGTGTAAAAACATCTCTTGTAGTAATGGCAACTATTACTTTAATTATTGCTGGAGCATTGGCAGGTTATGTGCCTGCAAAAAAAGCATCAAGAATTAAACCCATTGTAGCCCTTAGAAACGAATAACCATGATTAAGTTTTTATTTGATAGAGATACTTGGCAAGAAGTGTATGACAGTATGAGCAAGAACAAGCTTAGAACTGTTATAACCATGATAGGTGTTTGGTGGGGAATTTTATTGCTAATAGGTCTTTTAGGATCTGCACGTGGTGTGGAGAATATGTTTAATCGAGCTTTTGGAGACTTTGCGACCAATAGCGTATTTATTATTGGAGGCACAACAAGTATGCCGTTTAAAGGCTTTCAAGAAGGGAAACAAGTACGTTTAACCTTATCTGATACAGAAAAAATACAAAACAATGTTGAAGGAGTAGAGTTTGTAGTACCAAGAAACCTTACTCAAAGCCTTGTTGTTCGCAATCTTTTATCAGGAACATTTGGTGTTGCAGGAGATTTCCCGTTGTTAGATAAAGTGCAAAAAAAGAAATTACTTCATGGACGTTTTATTAATCAAAGTGATATAGATAATAGAAGAAAAGTTGCAGTTATATCCGAGGATGTTTATAAGCAATTATTTGAGAAAGATGTAAATGCCATAGGAGAACTAATTCAAATTAATAGTAGCAACTATATGGTAGTGGGAGTGTTTGATGTAGGAAATATTCAATTGGGCCCAAGTGATGATATTCATATTCCATTTACAACATTCCAACAAACATACAATCGAGGCGATCGTATAGGTTGGATGATGATTACTGGAAAACCAGAATTCAACATTGTACAAATAGAACAAGATGCCAAATTAATGCTAAAGAATATACACAAAATCCATCCAGAAGATGATAGAGCTTTTAGAAGCTTTAATCTTGGTCAAGCATTTGGTAGAATGACAGGCTTTTTAATAGGCATGCAGTTTTTAACATGGTTTGTAGGCATTGCAACCCTTATAGCTGGAGTATTTGCCATTGGCAATATATTATTAATTACGGTAAAAGAACGCACCAAAGAAATTGGTGTAAGACGCGCTTTGGGAGCAACACCTTTTGAAATAAAAAGACAAATTGTTGTTGAGGCAGTATTTTTAACATTAATAGCAGGACTGTTCGGCATTCTTACAGGAGGATGGATTTTAATAGCACTGGATGCAGCATTTGGACAAGGGCCAGATGCAACATTGGTCAACGCATCAGTTTCAATATTAGTAGTATTTGTAGCCTTATTAATACTAGTAGCATTAGGCACACTTATAGGTTTAATACCAGCTTTTAAAGCGACAAGCATTAAACCCATAGAAGCATTAAGAGAAGAATAAAAAAAAATCAACAATTATATTAATTAAAAGAAATGAAAAAACCAGTAAAAATTATTTTAGGAATAGTATTGTTAATCCTTTTAGTTTGGGTATTAGCATATTTCAAAAAATCAAATACTGCCGAGGTATTAGACTATAAGGTTGACGAACCTTACTTTACTTCTATAGATTATAAAGTTGTAGCAACAGGAAAATTAAATCCAGAAGAAGAAATTGAATTAAAACCTCAAATATCTGGAATCGTTGATATAATTGTAGTTGAAGAAGGCGATATTGTTCAAAAAGGCGATTTAATTGCTAAAATTAGAGTCGTACCAAATGAGCAAGCACTAGTAAGTGCCAATAGCAGAATTAAAACAACACAATTCACAAAAGATAATGCTCAAATATTATATGATAGAAATAAAGCATTATTTGAAAAAGGTGTTATCTCTAAACAAGATTTTGAAAATAGTGAACTGTCTTTAAATCAAGCAGTAGAAAATTTAAAGCAAGCACAAAACGATTATCAAATTATAAGACAAGGGTCATTATCTGGAGGAAGCTCTGCTAACACCAATATTGTTGCTCAAATTGCTGGAACGGTTTTACAAATTCCAATTCGTGAAGGCGATCAAGTGATTCAAAGTAACAACTTTAATGCAGGGACAACCATTGCTACCATTGCCGATATGAGCAAAATGATTTTTGAAGGTAAGGTTGATGAAGCCGAGGTTGGTAAGTTGGAAGAAGGAAAAGACATCGTAGTGGTTCTTGGAGCTATTAACGAGAAAAAATTTCCAGCAAAACTAACATTTGTTGCCCCTAAAGGAATAGAAGAAAATGGCGCTGTACAATTTACCATTAAAGCTGATGTAGAAGTAGAACAATCTACAAAAATTAGAGCAGGATATAGTGCCAATGCCGAAATAGAAATTGAAAGCAAAGACAGCATTCTTAGCATTAAAGAAGCGTTGTTACAGTTTAATAGAATCACCGAAAAACCATTTGTTGAAATTTTAAAAGAAGACGGAAAGTTTGAAAAAGTAGATGTTGAACTTGGACTTTCAGATGGGATTAATGTTGAAATTACCGATGGTGTAAAAGAAGGCGATAAGATTAAGGTTTGGAACAAAGCCAAAGAAGAAAACAATGATGACGAAAATAATGGTAGAAGAAATTAATAAAAGCAAAATGAAGTTTAAACTAGTAGCGATTGCTTTATTAATTAGCGTCGCAGGATTTACACAAAATAAAACGTGGTCACTTGAAGAATGTGTGGCTTATGCTTTAGAAAACAATATTACCATTCTAAGAGGTGAGAACAACCTATTAATAAATGAACAGGATATAATAGCTGCAAGAGGTAATTTTCTTCCTTCCCTTAACGGAAGTTTGGGAGAACGCATGAACATAGGTTCTGGTTTTGATCCTGTGTCTAACCAAAGAATCAGCCAAACGGTAAATTCGTTCAATTATAATGTGAGTATTAATCAAAATGTGTTTAATGGGTTTAGAACCTTGAACCTTTATAAACAATCATTGTTAAATCAAGAAATCAATCAACTGGATTTAAATCGTATTAAAGATGATATTTCATTAAATGTGGCCAACTCATACTTAAATGTGTTGTTCAACAAAGAAAATTTAGAAACCGCTAAAGCACAATACAATTTTTCTAGTACGCAATTACAGCAGGTAAAAAACTTAGTTGAAGCAGGAGTGCAACCCCAAGCAAATGTCTATGATGCCGAGGCGACTTTAAGTAGTGATGAACAAAACCTCACAATTGCCGATAATAACTATACCTTGGCATTACTTTCATTGTCACAATTATTACAAGTCCCTTTTGAAGGGTTTCAAGTAGAGATTATTGAAATTGATACACCATCTGCATTGCTAATGTATAAAGATATTGAGCCAATTTTAAACTATGCCTTTCAAAACAGAAATGAAATAAAAGTTGCCGAAAAAAACATTGAAAATGCCGAATTAAACACGCAAATTTCTAAATCAGGATATTACCCATCTGTAAATTTTAGTTATGGCATCGGTTCTGTTTGGAGTGAATCTAAAAACGATTTTACAAAACAAGCCTTTTTTAGAGAGTTAGATGCAAACAAAGGCCATAATTTTAATCTCAGTGTAAATATTCCAATATTTTCACGATTTCAAAATAAAACAGCAGTCGCAAAATCCAAGATTAGGGAGGAAAACTCTAAACTGGATTTAGATCAAGCAAAGCTAGATTTAGAATCTAATATACAACGTGCGTTTACCGACGCTCAAGCAGCTTTAAAAACATTTGCAGCAGCACAAAAATCACTAGCTTCTCAAGAACTTGCTTTTAGTAATTCTCAAGATAGATTTAATCTTGGAGCAATGAACTCGTTTGATTTGGAACAGGCAAGAATACGATTGATAAATGCAGAAAACTCATTAATAAATGCGAAGTACGATTTTGTTTTTAAAACAAAAGTTTTAGACTTTTACCTTGGTAAAGCAATCACACTTAATTAATTGGCATTAATACTTAACATAGAAACCAGCACAACCAATTGTTCGGTCTCTCTTTCAAAAGAAGGAGAGACTTTGGTTTTAAAAGAGGATTATAATAATAAGTATTCGCACGCCGAACTGTTGCATAACTATATAGATGAAGTTATAATAGAAGCGAAAATTACTTTAAGTAACTTGGATGCCATAGCCATAAGCAAAGGACCAGGATCTTATACAGGATTACGAATAGGTGTTTCGGCAGCTAAAGGACTTTGTGTTGCTTTAGACAAGCCATTAATTTCAACCCCAACATTAGAAGCATTGGCACACCAAGTAAATAGTGATGAGGGAGTGATTGTCTCCATGTTGGATGCTAGACGCATGGAAGTATATTCGGCCGTTTTCAATGCAAACCATCAACAAATTAGGGAAACTCAAGCTCAAATACTTGATGGTAATTCTTTTAAAAAATATTTAGAAGAAGGGAAAGTATTTTTTATTGGTAATGGTGTTGCAAAGACAAAAGAACTAATAACTCATGAAAATGCTATTTTTGTCGAGGGTAAATTACCATCGGCAAATGACATGAGTCAACTGGCCTACCAGAAGTATAAAAAAAGCGACATCGAAGATGTCGCCTATTTTGAGCCCTATTATTTAAAGGATTTTATCGCTATTAATCCAAATAAAAAATAAAGCACTTTCCTTCAATTCGCCTACTTGAATGAGGCTTTAGTTTTTCTTGTGAATTTCTACTTGATGAGGATATGGAATTTCTATTCCAGCGGCATCAAGAGCTTCTTTGGTTTGCTCTGTAACTTCAAAAAACACATCCCAATAATGTTCAGATTTACACCATGGCCTTACAGCAAAATTTACTGAGCTATCAGCCAATTGGGAAACATTTACTGTTGGTTGAGGGTCTTTTAACACCAATGGATGTGAGGTAATAACTTGCATTAACACCTCTTTGGTCTTTTTAATATCAGAATCGTATCCAACGCCAAATGTTAAGTCAACACGACGTGTACCTTCAGTAGTATAATTAATAATATTTCCATTGGATAAAGCACCATTTGGAATGATGATTTCTCTATTTGAAAGCCCTGTGAGTTTGGTTGTAAAAATTTCTATCTCCTTAACCACGCCAACTTCTCCTTGAGCTTCAATAAGGTCGCCAATTTTTATGGGTTTAAAAATCATGATTAACACACCACCTGCAAAATTCCCCAAGCTGCCCTGTAAAGCCATTCCAATAGCTAAACCAGCAGCTGCTAAAATCGCTGCAAAAGAGGTTGTTTCAACACCTAATTGACCTAAAATGGCAATGACCAATAATATTTTTAAGACCCAACTAATGAGGTTTAATAGAAATTTTTGAAGACTTTCATCATAGCTGCGGTTAGACATCACTTTTTTAATGCCCTTCATTATTTTTTTAATAATCCAAGAACCAATAATCCAAATAACTATGGCTCCTATCACTTTAATGCCATAAACTGATGCAAAATCTATTAGTTTATCTAAAATGTTTTCTAAATTCATTATTACTTTTTTTAATTGCTGATTAGTATAAATATAAGTGCTATTAAAGCAGGAATTCCTTGTATATAAAACAAACGAACCTTTTGTGTACTATACGACCCATAAATGGCAGCAATAGTCACACAAACTAAAAAGAAAATTGAAAGGTTGTTGTCGTCCATGAATAAGGAATATATTAATCCTGCTGCTAAAAAGCCATTATATAATCCTTGATTGGCTGCTAAAACCTTGGTGTCTTCAGCAAATTCTTTCGATTTTAATCCAAAGGTTTTTATACCTTTTGGCTTGGTCCAAAGAAACATTTCTAAAATTAGAAAGTAAATATGCTCGATTGCGACGATGCTTATTAAAATTGTAATTAATATATTCATTTTATGTTAGTTATTTCATTAAATCTATTGCTTTATCTACTTCAATTACTGGAAATTTACATGCTTTATTAATACACACGTATATAAGTGTTTTATCTTCGGAATATCTGCCTTTTAATAAAGGTAAATCATTTTCTAGGTTACTTCCCGCAATAAGTTTATTTGGAATATATGTTTTGTTTAAATCAATTAATTTCTCTTTAGCATTTTCTCCTACTATTGCAACTTCATAATAATTATTGGTGTAATTCAGCATTAAATCCAACCAATTAGAAAAAGCAGAAGGATATTTTTCTAGTTCTGGCAACATGTTATTCAACATGGTTTCAGCTATTTTTTCGTAATAAGTATTGCTGTAATAATGTGATAACTTGAAAAGGTTTTTTGCCATCATAGAGTTGCTTGCAGGAATTACATTGTCTCTATATTCAATAGTTCTAGATACTAAGGCAGTGTCTTGATTTGAGGTAAAAAAGAACATGTTGCTTTTCTCATCAAAGAAATTATCTAGTGTGTAGTTTATTAAATTTCTAGCGTGTTGCAGCCATTTTTCTTCTAAAGTATTTTCGTAAATAGCGATTAAGGCATCTATGGTGGTTGCATAATCTTCAAGGTAGCCATTAATAGTGCTTTTTCCTTCTTTATAGCTATGATTTAAACCTCCATCTTCTTTAGATTGGGTAGTTATAATAAATTGCGCATTTCTTTTTGCGGCATTCAAAAACCGTTCTTCATTAAAAACACGGTAGGCATCTGCATAGCCTTTTGTCATGAGTGCATTCCAAGATGTTAGGATTTTATCGTCTAACCTTGGTCTATCTCTTTTTTCTCTTTCTTTTAATAATATAGATTTCCAATAGTTGATTTTCTCTTTTAAATATCCAGAAGTTATATTATGCTTCTTAATAATTGCCTCTTCTGAATCTTTTCTAATAAGTACATAATTGTCATGCTCCCAAAAGCCATAATTGTTAATAGAGTAGTAATTTGAAAATAATTGAAAATCATATCCAAGTAAGCC
>TARA_R110002073_G_scaffold4803_1_pt1 | contig 37509 bp, 32 predicted proteins | sample TARA_R110002073 | Tara Oceans TARA_R110002073 (sample SAMEA4397174) | marine metagenome | biome: Polar Biome; feature: [DCM] deep chlorophyll maximum layer (ENVO:01000326); material: water (ENVO:00002006), including particulate matter (ENVO:01000060) such as... | depth 40 m | reverse complement strand
GACGGGTTTGAATATTATGGCCACATCTCGGCCCTGAAAGCGGGGATGATGGGCGCGCAGGCGCTGACCACGGTCAGCCCGACCTATGCCAGTGAACTGGCGACGCCGGAATTCGGTATGGGGCTGGAGGGGGTCATCCGGGCGCGGGCCCATGACCTGTCGGGCATTCTGAACGGGATCGACACGCAGACCTGGGACCCCGCCACCGACCCGGCGATCAAGCCGTTTTCCGCCCCCGGCGGCAAGGCGGTCAATAGTCGCGCGCTGCGCGCCGAATTTGGTCTGGACCGGCAGGGCGGGCCGCTGTGCATCGTGGTGTCGCGGCTATCGGATCAGAAGGGGCTGGACCTGCTGCTCGAGGCGCTTCCCGCGCTGATCGACGCGGGTGGGCAACTGGCGCTGCTGGGCTCGGGCGACCGCAGGCTGGAAAACGCCTGGCTGAACGCCGCCGCGCGCCATCCCGGGCGCGTCGGTGTGCGCATCGGCTATGACGAGACGCTGTCCCACCGGATGTTCGCCGGGGCCGACGCGGTTCTGGTGCCCTCGCGGTTCGAACCTTGCGGCCTGACCCAGCTTTACGGTCTGCGCTACGGCGCGCTGCCGGTGGTCGCGCGCACCGGCGGGCTGGCCGATACGGTGATCCATGCCAACAGCGCCGCGCTGGCCGCGGGCTGCGCTACCGGAATTACCCATCGGCCGGGCGACGTGCCGGCGCTGCAAGACGCTCTGCGGCAGCTCTGTGCGCTGCATGCCGATCGCCCGCTGTTCCAGCGGCTGCAACGCAATGCGATGAAACATCCCGTCGGCTGGGAAGCCAGCGCGCCGGTTTACGCCGCGCTTTACGCCCGCCTGACCGACGCGACCAGGGAGACAGCATGAAACTGACCATTGAGCGCGGGCGCCATGACCGCATCGGCGCGACTTTTGACGGCGATGGCGTCAATTTTGCGCTGTTTTCGGAACATGCGACGTCGGTCGAACTGTGCCTGTTTTCCCCTGATGGCATGCGCGAGACGCACCGGCTGAAACTGCCCGAACGCACGGGCTGGGTCTGGCACGGGCGTGTGCCCGGCCTGTGCCCGGGCCAGCTTTACGGCTACCGCGTGTATGGCCCCTTCGCGCCCGAGGACGGGCACCGTTTCAACCCCAACAAGCTGCTGCTGGATCCCTATACCAAGCGCATCACCGGGCATCCGCGCTGGTCCGACGCGCTGTTTGGCTACAACCCCGGCGCCAAGACGCTGGACCTGACCTATTCCACCCGCGACAGCGCGCGGTTCATGCCCAAATGCGTGGTCGAGGATACCAGCTTTTACTGGGGCAATGACCGCCCACCGGCGATCCCGGCCAATGAATCGGTGATCTACGAGGCGCATGTCAAAGGCTTCTCGCATCTGATGGACGCCCCCAACGCGGGCAAGTTCCTGGGGATCGCGTCGGATGCCGCGCTTGACCACCTGACCAATCTGGGTGTCACGGCGATCGAATTGCTGCCCGTGCAGTCGTTCCTGAATGACCGCTGGCTGATCGAGAAGAAGCTGACGAATTACTGGGGATACCAGACGCTGGGCTTCTTCGCGCCAGAACCGCGCTATCTGTCGAACGGGCAGATCAACGAGTTCCAGCACATGGTTGCCCGCCTGCACACCGCCGGGATCGAGGTCATTCTGGACGTGGTCTACAACCACACCTGCGAAGGCTCGGAACTGGGCCCGACGCTCAGTTTCCGGGGGATCGACAACAAGAGCTATTACCGCCTGGCCCCCTACCCGCGCCACTACATCAACGACACCGGTTGCGGCAACACGCTGAACCTGGACCACCCGATGGTGCTGCGCATGGTGATGGACAGCCTGCGCTATTGGGTCGAGGTGATGCATGTCGATGGGTTCCGCTTCGACCTGGCGTCCACGTTGGCGCGCGATGACAACGGCTTTCAGCCCAACTCGGCCTTCTTCGCGGCGATCCGGCAGGATCCGGTGCTCAACCGCGTGAAGCTGATCGCCGAGCCCTGGGATATCGGGCCGGGCGGCTACCAGCTGGGCGCGTTCCCGCACCCGTTCATGGAATGGAACGACAAGTTCCGCGACGGGGTGCGGCGTTTCTGGCGGCGCGATTTCAAGCCCGCGCCTGAACTGGCGGCGCGGCTCACCGGCTCGGCCATGCAGTTCGACCATTCGGGCCGCGCGGCGACCAGCAGCGTCAATTTCATCAGCGCGCATGACGGGTTCAACCTGATGGACCTGGTCAGCTACGCGCAAAAGGACAACACCGCCAATGGCGAAGGCAACCGCGACGGACATTCCGAGAATTATTCGGACAACATGGGTGTTGAGGGCCCCAGCGACGATCCGCAGGTCGTGGAAATGCGCGGGCTGCGGCGGCGCAACCTGATGGCCACGCTGCTGCTCAGCCAGGGCACGCCGATGCTGCTGGCGGGCGACGAGATCGGCCACAGCCAGAAGGGCAACAACAACGCCTATTGCCAGGACAGCGATATTTCCTGGCTGAACTGGGATCAGGCCGACACGCAGATGCTGGGTTTCACCAAACGGCTGATCGCGTTTCGAAAGAACCATCCGATCCTGCATCAGAACTATTTCCTTCACTCGAAGGCGCGTGCCGACGGGCAAGCCGATGTGTTGTGGTGGCACCCCGATGGCCGCCGCATGACCGCCGCCGATTGGGAAGACCCGGCGCTGAGCTTCGTCTGCGTGGAGATGCGCACCGCCAGCGATACGCCCGCCTATGCCGATCTGGAAACCGCGGTGTTTTTGGCCTTCAACGCGGGCGGTGTGCAAGAAATCGCCCTGCCCAGGGCCCCCGAGGGTATGGTCTGGTCACGGCGCATCAATTCCCACGCACCGGATGCCGCGCCTGAACCCTGCCCGCTGGGCACCGTGGTGGTGCCCGCGCATTCGGTGTCCGCCCTGGTGTTGGAAGACAAGGCATGAGCGACTTGGACGAAGCCTGCCGCAAGGCCGGTCTGATCTGGGTTTACCGCGACGGCGCGGGACAGATGCAGGAGGCCCCGGTTGAAAGCCGCCGCGCCGTTCTGGCCGCATTGGGCCATGACAACCCTGACGCCGCCCTGCCCGGCACCTTGCGCCAATCCACCAGCCTGGCCATCGCTGCGGGGCAGCCCACCGATTGGGGCCCCGGCCCGTGGCTTCTGACGACCGAGACCGGCGAGGATCTGCACGGTGAAGGCCCGTTGCCGCCGCTGCCCGTGGGCTACCACCGGATCCAGCACAATGGCTGGATCGTGCATCTGCTGGCAAGCCCGCCCAGCCTGCCCGCCCCGCCCCGGCGCTGGGGCGTCACCTTGCCGCTGTTCGCGCTGTGGGATGGCGCCCGCCAAGGCATGGGCAGCTATGCGCAGCTTGGCGACCTGGCCGAGGGGCTGGCGCCTTCGGGTGCGGGATTTCTGGGCATCAACCCGATTCATGCCGGTTTTCCCGCCGATCCCGGCAATTACAGCCCCTATGCGCCCAGCCACCGGCGGCGGTTGAACACGCTGCATGTCGAGACCGGCCATGCCCTGCCCGAAACCGGCAATCTGATCGACTACACCGCCACGATCCGCGCGCGGCGCGCGGCGCTTGAGGACGCCTTTGCCAGCTTCACCGGCGACCCGGAATTCGAGGCCTGGCGCGGCGAGGGCGGCGCGGCGCTGGAACTGTTCGTCACCTATCAGGCGCTGAGCGAGGTGCATGGCGGCTACTGGATGGGCTGGCCCGCCGAGTATCAGGACCCGCACAGCCCGCAGGTTCAAAGCTTTGCCCGCGCCCACGGACAGCGGCTGCGGTTTCATGCCTGGGCGCAATGGATGGCTGAAACGCAGCTTGCGGGCGCTCAACAGCGGGCGAAAGCGGCGGGGATGGCGTTTGGGCTGTATCTGGATATCGCGGTGGGCACGCACCCCTCGGGCGCCGAAACCTGGGCCGAGCGCGGGCTGTTCGCCCAGGGCGTCAGCCTGGGCGCGCCGCCCGATCTGCTGGGGCCGTCCGGGCAGCGCTGGGGCCTTGCACCGATGCGCCCCGACATGCTGCGCGCGACGGGCTACGCGGCCTTCGCGCAGACCCTGCGCCAGCAGCTCGACTACTGCGGCATCCTGCGCATCGACCATATCCTGGGGCTTGAGCGCAGCTTCTGGCTGCCGGACAATCTTCCGGGGCTTTACGTCACCATGCCGCGCGACGAATTGCTGGCGGTGCTGCGCATCGAGGTCAGCCGCGCGGGTGCCTATGTCATCGGCGAGGATCTGGGCACCATTCCTGACGGGTTGCGCGGCGCGCTGGCGAAGTCGGGCGTGATGGGGTGCCGGGTCGCGATGTTCGAACGCGATTGGGACGGCACCGGCGATTTCCTGCAAGCCGATGCCTATTCGCCCGATGCGCTGGCCAGTTGGGCGACGCATGATCTGCCAACCTGGGAGGGCTGGCGACAGGCGCGCGACATCGACTGGCGCGCAAAACTGGGCGAGGTCGGCGACGAGGCCGCGGCCCGCGCCGCCCGCGCCGCCGAGGTCGCCGCCTTCGACAGCCTGATCGGCGGACACGACATGAACGCCATGCACGGCTTTCTGGCGCGCTGTTCCTCGCATCTGGTGGCGATCCAGGGCGAGGATCTGGCCGGCGCGGTCGAACAGGCCAACCTGCCCGGCACGGTCTACGAACACCCCAACTGGTGCCGCAGGCTTCCCTTGCCGATTTCGGGCCTCATTTCCGCCCCTGGCCTGAAGCAGACAGGCGCCATCATGGCGCAAGCCGGTCGAAACGGCCCCTGAACTGGACAAGAACATGCAAATCAAAACCCATTCCACCCAGCCCCTTGACGGCCAGAAGCCTGGCACTTCCGGCCTGCGCAAGAAAACCCGGGTGTTCATGCAACCCGGTTATCTGGAGAATTTCGTCCAGAGCATCTGGAACGGGATCGGCGGTGTAACTGGCAAGACGCTGGTGGTTGGCGGCGACGGGCGGTTCTTCAATGACCGCGCCATCCAGACGATCCTGAAGATGGCGGCGGCAGCGGGGGCGGCGCGGGTGATCGTGGGGCGGGGTGGGCTGTTGTCCACCCCCGCCGCCTCGAACCTGATCCGGGTGCGCGGGGCGGATGGCGGGGTGATCCTGTCGGCCAGCCACAATCCCGGCGGGCCGGATGAAGATTTCGGCATCAAATACAACACCGCCAATGGCGGCCCGGCGCCCGAGGGGATCACCGACGCAATCTTCAAGGCGACCACGGAACTGACCGTCTATGACATCGCCGAGGCACCGGGCACCGACCTGTCGGCGCTCGGCGAAACCCGGCTTGGCGAGATGGTTGTCGAAATCGTCGATCCCGTCGCCGAATACGCGGCGCTGATGGAAAAGCTGTTCGACTTCAACGCGATCCGGGCGCTTATCAAGGGCGGATTCACGCTGTGTTTCGATGCGATGCACGCCATCACCGGCCCCTATGCCACGGAAATCCTGGAGCGCCGGCTGGGTGCCGCACCCGGCAGCGTTGTCAACGCCGTGCCCCTGCCCGATTTCGGCAAGGGCCACCCGGACCCCAACCCGGTCTGGGCCAAGCAACTGATGACCACAATGCACGCCCCGAATGCGCCGGATTTCGGCGCGGCCTCGGACGGCGACGGCGACCGCAACATGATCGTCGGGCGCAACAGCTACGTGACCCCGTCCGACAGTCTGGCGGTTTTGGCCGCGAATGCGCATCTGGCGCCGGGCTATGCGGGTGGGTTGAAGGGTGTTGCGCGCTCCATGCCGACATCCTGCGCCGTGGACCGCGTCGCGCAGGCGCGCGGGATGCCGTGCTATGCCACGCCGACGGGTTGGAAATTCTTCGGCAATCTGCTGGATGCCGGCATGGCCACGCTGTGCGGCGAGGAATCGGCGGGAACCGGATCGGACCATGTGCGCGAAAAGGACGGGCTGTGGGCTGTCTTGCTGTGGCTGAACATTCTGGCCGTGCGCCGGCAATCCGTGGCCGATGTGATGGCCGATCACTGGGCCGAATTCGGGCGCACCTATTATTCGCGCCATGATTACGAGGCCGTGGACAGCGACACCGCCAATACCTTGATGGACGATCTGCGCGCCAAACTGGCCACCTTGGCGGGGCAAACCGCCGCCGAGCTGACGGTCGAGGCGGCCGAGGATTTCAGCTATACCGACCCGGTGGACGGGTCTGTCGCGTCAAAACAGGGCGTGCAGATCACGTTCAAAGGCGGCGCGCGCGTGGTGATGCGTCTGTCCGGCACCGGCACCGAGGGCGCGACGCTGCGGGTCTACATGGAACGCTTCGATCCCGCCGATTTCGGGCAGGACCCGCAAGCCGCGCTGGCCCCGGTGATCGCTGCGACCGAAGCCCTGGCGGGTATCGCCGCGCGCACCGGGCGGAGCGGGCCGGATGTGATCACCTGAGGGCCTGCACAGCGCGGCACATAGGGGCAAAGTATCCGGGGCTGTCCGTTTGCGACAATTTGGGTGTCGAGTTCGGAACAGACAGCCGCGCTTTGGTTTGTTCCGCTTGCGGTGTTCAAACCGGAGCCCGCCATGACGCCGATTGCCGACGACCTGATCGATCTGAAACTTTATCCCATTCATCAACCCGGCCCCGCGCGCGACGCGGTGTTGGCACAGGTCCGCGCCGCGCTGGCCGAAGATGGCTGCGCCGTGCTCAAGGGCTTTGTGCGCCCAAACGCCCTGCCCGCACTGGTCGCGGAAGCGGACGGGGTCGCGGCGCAGGGCCATCACAGTCACAACCGCACGAATGTGTATTTCACCGCCGACGACCCCGGCCTGCCGGCATCGGATCCGCGCCGTCGGTTCTTCGACCGCTCGAACGCATTCATTCCCGCAGACAATTTCGCCAGGAACGGCCCGCTGCGCCGGATCCATGACAGCGACGGATTCGATGCCTTCGTTCAGGACTGCCTGCAAGAATCCCGGTTCTATCGCTATGCCGACCCGCTGGCCGATGTGATCGTCAACATGGCCGGTGCCGGCAACGGTTTCCCGTGGCATTTCGACACCAACAATTTCACGGTGACGCTGGCCTTGCAAAACGCCGAAGCCGGCGGCGCGTTCGAATATGCGCCGGGTATCCGCAAGGCGTCAGGGGATGAGAATTTCGACGAGGTCACACGCGTCTTGGACGGAAGTTCGGACAAGGTGAAGGTGCTGCCCCTGGAGCCCGGCGATCTGCAAATATTTCGCGGGCGCTATTCGCTGCACCGCGTCGCCCCGCTATCTGGCAACCGGCCGCGCTATGTGGCGATCTTTTCCTATGTCGAGGAACCGGGCATGGTCGGCGCGCCCGAGCGCACGATGCAGCTTTATGGCCGCACCTTGCCCCTTCATCACGAACGCGCGGGCCAGCGGGCCGACGCCTTCATCGACTGATCCCGGCAGGACAGGGCGCGCAGACGCACGCACCCCGCCAGTGGATTACAGGTTGGGGAAGAAATCCTCGCAGCTGCCCTCGCGGAAGACATCCGCCGTGCAGCAATGCAGGCCCCCGCCGAACGCATAGGCGTCGCGCAACTCCACCGGCACGACCTCCATCCCCAGCTTGTCCATCTGCTCCATCTGGTAGACCTCGGACGCTTCAACGCAGACCGTCTTGGGATCCAGCACCAGCACGTTCATGCTGAGCCAGGTGGAGGAATAACACAGCGGCGGCGGGGAGTTATGCGCCGGCTGGGCCGCGTCGACGATTTCCCAATCGTTGTCATGGAACATCTTGCGCTGGTCTTCCGGCAGGCGGCGCTGGGGGTTGTTCAGGATCAGCCCGGGGCGCAGCGGCGTGAAGGTCGCATCGATATGGATCGGATAGGGATCGCCCGGGAAATTCACCGCATGCACCCGGTGATCGGGGAAGTGGCGGCGGATCCATTCGATGCCCTTCAGGTTCGTGGTGAACCCGTGCTGCACCACCAGATCGCGCCCAAAGCGCAGCACATCGGCGGCGTCGAACAGGGGTTCTTCCTCGGTCGTGACAAAGAATTTCTCGGCCGCCCATTGCAGGCGCTTTTCCACGCCGATCTTGTCCGACAGGTAATCGGGGTGATAATCCGCATCCGTCAGGCGCGGTTTTGGCGCGGCTTCGTGGCGGAACTTGGGGTCCTCGTTCCAGTATTGCTGCATCAAGGGCCGGTAGTTCAGGTATTCGAACCAGCGGCAGCGATAGGACATCGTCGCTTCGAGGATTTCCGAACCAACGGTCAGCAGCACGTCGCGGGGCGGCATGCAGCCGAACTGGCTGTCGGTGTGAAAATCGGGGGTCGTGGCGGGTTTGGCGTGGTCGATGCAGGTCGGACGATCCACGCGCACACCGCGCTTTTCCAGCAGTGCCGCAAAATTGTCCAACAGCTCGTTCGCCCGGTCGATCGTCTCTTGTGGCCGCCGCCCCCATTGGCCGCGCATGTCGCTGTCTTCGGGCACCTTGGCGTCCAGCGCGGGTTCTTGGGGCGGGATATGTCCATCATCGGCGCGCCCGACGATCACATGCTTCAGGGGATCCCATTCGTTCCAGCTGTTGACAACGGTTTTCTGCAAGGGTCCGGCCTTTCCGTATCTGTCCAATTTCGCCCCCTTTTGCCTTGCGGGCGCGGGTTGGAACAGGCTGAAACCGGCATGTCGAAGGATTTTCTGTCGCCAACGCGCCCCCTTAGACTTCGGGCACGCGCAGGACGATGCCATCCAGATCGTCGGACATTTCGATCTGGCACGACAGGCGCGAGGCCCCGGTGCGCTCGGCTTCGGTCACGTCCAGCATCGCGTCCTCAAAATCGCCGGCCTCACCGGTTTTTGCGCGCCAGGCGTCATCGACATAAACGTGGCAGGTGGCGCAGGACAAGGTGCCACCGCATTCGCCGATCACATTGGGGATGTCGGCCGCCACAGCGGCCTCCATCAGGTTATGACCGGCGGGGACATCGGCGGTCTTCTGCGTGCCGTCGGGCAGGATCCAGGTGGCTTTCATGGTCAAACCTCACACATACCAGACATAGAAATCGCGCACCTGTTCGGGCGTCATCCCGGCGGTCTTTTCAACCTCGGCGCGCTTCATGTGCAAATGATGCGCGCAGTAATCCGCCCCCATCGCCCCGATCAACGCGGCATCGGCGGCCAGATCATCCAGCGCGCCCGACAGGTTTTCGGCCACGCCGTGCGGCGCGGATTGATCCATGAAACAGTCGCCCGTTTCGGCGGCGGGCAAGGCATAGCCGCCCTCAAAGCCCAGACGCGCGGCCTGAAGCACCGCCGCGACCGACGCGTAGGGGTTCGCGGCAGCGTCCGCCATGCGGTGTTCCAGCCGCGCCTTGGGCCCTGGCTCGGATGACACACGCGCGGTGACGCCGCGATGATCCTGGCCCCAGTTGCACCAGTAGCCCGACAGCGTCGCCGGTTGCAGCCGCGCATAGGAATTGGCCGATGGCGCGATCAGCCCGGCCAGCCCCTTGTGATGGGACATCCAGCCGGCAATGCAGCCGCGCGCCAGATCGTTCATGCCGGCGACCCCGCCTTCTGGGCTGGCCAGGGCGTTGTCGCCAGCCGCATTGGTGAACGACAGATTGATATGCATTCCCGAGCCGCCCTTGTCCTCCAGCGGCTTGGGCAGGAAGGTCAGCAGAACACCCCGCTTGAACGCCACTTCGCGCGCCAGTTGGCGAAACAGCACGATATCATCGACGGCGCGCAGGGCCTCATCGAAGACCAGCGTGAATTCGAACTGCGGCGTGTCGTATTCGGTGGTGATCATCTCCAGCCGGAAGCCTGCATCCTCGGCCGCTTCCCAGATCGCATCGACAATGCCGTTGGGGTCATTGAACGGGCCGGTGCCGTAGACCACGCCGCCCGGCACGTCATAGGGGTGCAGATTGCCCTCTTCGTCACGCACCAGCGCGAAGGCTTCCAGCTCGATCCCCACCATCGGCGTCAGGCCATGGGTCTGCCAAGCCGCAATCGCGTTTTTCAGCGCGCTGCGCCCGGCAATCGGGATCATCTTGCCAGAGGCGTCGAAAAGATCCCCGGTGACCACATGCACGCCCGGCTCCCAGCCCATGCGGATACCATCCGCGCTCCAGCGCAGTTCCATGTCCGGCAAGCCGTCCAGACATTGCGTGCCCGGCGCATCGACGATCAGATCCTTGTCATAATGCACCGCGAAACAGGGTTGCGCGAAGCGCGTGGCCCCTGCCCCGATCTTCTCCTGCGGCAGATATTTGCCCCGCATCACGCTGAGATGGTCGCACCACATCGGGCGAAGACGATCGCGCATATGTATTCCTCCCTGTATTTTTTGTCCGGTCAGGCCCGTTTCACGCTGACCGGCAGTTCCTTGATTCCGCCCACGAAATTCGACCGCAGGAATTTGTGATCCCCGGCAGGTTCCACGGATGTGATGCGTTTGGCAAGCTCCTGAAACAGCACGCGGACCTCCAGCCTTGCCAGCCACATGCCCAGACAGACATGCGGCCCGCCCTGCCCGAAGCTGACATGACGGTTCGGATCGCGGGCTAGGTTGACGCGCATCGGATCCTCGAACACCGTCTCGTCGCGGTTGCCCGAGATGAACCAGTAGAGCACCTTGTCACCCGTGCGGATCGTCTTGCCGTGCATCTCGTGGTCGCGCGTGGCGGTGCGCCGGAAATAGAGCGCCGGCGTGGCCCAGCGGATGATTTCATCAGGCGCGGTGTCCCAGATGTCCCCCGCCTGCATCTGGCCCAGCAATTCGGGCTGATGGCACATCGCCTGGATGCCGGCCGCGATGGAATAGCGCGTGGTGTCATTGCCCGCCGCCACCAGCAGGCAGAAAAAGTTGCGAAATTCGGTTTCCGAAATCACCGATCCGTCCGGCCCCGGCTTCAGCATCAGGTGCAGAATGCCGTCGGTATCGCCGCGCGCCGCCTTGTCGGCCATCAGGCGCTTGGCGTAGTCGTATAGCTCGGCCCCCGCCGGGGAATTGAACGGCATCAGCCGGTATTCATCGGTGGTCATCCGGTCCAGCACATGATCGGTGAAATCCGGGTCGGTGTTGGCAATCAGCGCGTCGCCCTTTTCCACCAGCCAGGGCAGATCCGCCTCCGGGGTGCCCAGGATCTGGCCCAGCATCCGCATCGGCAATTGCCGCGCGATGTCCTTTGTCGCGTCGAACGTGCCCTGTTCCAGCGCCTCGTCCAGGATGTCATCGCACAGCGCGCGGATCTGCGCCTCGAACCGGGCCATCACCGGCTTGGAAAATGCCTTGGCCACCTTGATCCGCGTCATCGTGTGTTCAGGCGGGTCGGTTTCCTGGAATGTGCGCCGGGCCAGATATTCCTCGTAGGTCTGGTCCTCCATGCGGATGCCCTTGGCCGAGGACATCAGGTCTGGCTGCCGGTTCAGCGCGGTGATGTCCGCGTTGCGCGTGATCGACCAGAACCCCTTGCCGCCCGACCACTCGGTCCAGCTGACCGGTTCCTCTCGTCTGAGCCGCGCGAAGGTGTTGTGCGGCGCGCCCTGCGCGAATGTGTCATGCGAGGACAGATCGGCAAAGCCATCATCGGTGGGGGTCCAGACTGTCATGCAACTCACTCTTGTCAGGGGCTTTGCTTATGTATATTTGTGAAACTCCAATTTATGCAAATGGAAAATGCATGCATATCGCATTTCTGGACACCAACACCGATGACAGCGAATTCGGTCGCAGCCACCCGCCGGAATGCGCCAAGTTCCAGTTCCTGCTACGCCGCCACGCCCCGGACTGGCGCTATACGGACTTCAGGGCATCGGCGGGGAACTTTCCCGACAGCCTCGAGCCATTCGATGGCATCATGATCTCGGGCAGCGTGGCATCGGTCAACGACCCGTCCCCCTGGGTCACAACGCTGATGGACCTGATCCGGACCGCCGTTGACCGCAATATCCCCGTTTTCGGCGCGTGTTTCGGCCATCAGGCCATCGCCCGGGCGCTGGGGGGAAGCGTGGGGAACAACCCGCAAGGCTGGGTGCTGGGCCGCTACGAGACCCATAACCACACGCCGGCACCGTGGATGGATCATGCCGGCCCCATGGCATTGATCGCCGCGCACAAGGAACAGGTTCTGGTGCCCCCAAGCGGCGCGCGCATCCATGCCGGCACCGACGCCGTGCCCCTTGGCCACATGTCCGTCGGCACCCGCGTTTTCAGCACGCAATACCACCCGGAACTGAGCACGGATTTTATGAACGGCCTGCTGAAGGAAATGGAAGGATCGGCGCCGCAAGAGGCGCTTGAGGCCGCCCGCGGCGGGCTGGACGGCCCGGTTCACAGCGACCAGATGGCCCGGTGGATCGTTGCCTTTTTCAAACAGGCGCGCGCGCGGGACGCCTGAACCGGTCGAAATTCGGGGCATCGCCCCTTCGCCGCGGCACAGGACCTGGCCTGGCCAGTGTTCCGGGCGGCGACGCCATTTTCGAATTGAACACAGCGCGTTGCGCCAAAAATTCAACCCAGGGCGGCCAGCAGATCCATCGCCGTCACCTGATCGAACTGCACGTGCCGGCGCATCGCCAACTCGGCCCCGGCGCTGTCACGCGCCACGATCAACGCGGTGATCGCCCGGTGATCGGCGGCCGATTCGGCGATCGAGCCCGCGTAACGATAGCGCGCGCGGTAATAGGCCATGAGCTTGCGCGCGTTGGTCTTTATCATGTCCAGCAGAAAGTCGTTTCCGGCCGCCCGTGCAACGGCTGCGTGAAACCGCAGGTTCAACTGGTAGTAGCCGTCAGGATCCGCGTCACCGCGGGCTTTCCAATGCGTCTCGCAGGCGCGCGTCGCGTCCTTTAGCACCGCCGCACCCTGTGTCGACAAGCGCCGCGCCGCCAGCCCTGCGGCCTGCCCTTCCAGCGTGGCGTGAACTTCCAGAATCGCCAGGAATTCCTCCAGCGTGGGCTTGAAGACAACCGCTCCCTTGCGCGGCAGACGCCGCACCAGGCCCGTGGCTTCGATCCTCATCAAGGCCTCGCGGACAGGGGTGCGCGAGACCCCAAAGGTCCGGATCAAGGTCGCCTCGTCGATCTCGTCCCCGGGATTCAGCCGCCCGGTGTCGATCCAATCGAACAGCGTGTTCATGATGACGTCGGTCTGATTTGGCACGATGATCCCCGCGTTCACCTGCGTGGGTATACACAAAGCCCCCCGCAGTATGCAATTTTTCATGACAAGGCCCGAGCCGGTCAACCATTTTTCCCCGCCACTCCCCCTTGCACCCCTCCCCCCTCCCGCGCTATTGCAATGCCGACGGAGCGGTGGCCGAGTGGTCGAAGGCGCACGCCTGGAAAGTGTGTAGGCGGGGAACCGTCTCCAGGGTTCGAATCCCTGTCGCTCCGCCACCTGCCCTTGAGAAACGATTCTCCCGATCCGGCTGCGGCCGGATTTTTCCGTTGTATTCGAGGGTTATGCGGGAGGGGCTGAGCACTGCCCCGAGCGCGGGACGGCCCAGAAGTGGTCTCTCAGGGCCGATATTCTCTGGACCTCATGACTAAGCGGATTTGGTGAATCTCTTGCAAGTAACTGTCATTGAATGATTTTTAAGGACCCCAAGCAAAACACTTCGATGGCAGTGGCGCGACCCAAAAGGGACTGAGATCGGACCTTTTCTTCAGCTTTCTGGTCGCGCAGCCCGAGCGGTCAACAACCCCAAGTTTGCACCGCACTGAGCGGTCTCTTCATGGAATTTCTGGTAATCCTGATCGATGATTACTTCGGAAATCGTTGTAAGGCCTCCACTATCCAAATCCAGAAGGCCAGCATCGAAGAGGCGATGAAGATCTGCCCTAAGGATGATCCCGTTTTCAGGGTCGTCCGAACCGCCGTGGGCTCGTGGCAAGAGGTGTGCCGCGTCCAATATCTCTGCAATTTCGCAACCGCTTATCGCGCAGCGCAGTCCGTCGCGCTCAGCTATCTTACGGCGAAATTCTTGTTGCTCGGGGCGCGTCTCGCGCATCGCCCAACGACTTATCTTTTCCTTTTTGTCCGACGAAGCGGAAGAGCCTGAAACACGTCGCCCATCAGGTTTCTCAAGGTGCAGCCTGAACTCATGGGTGTCGAGCAGCTCAAAGATGACAATATCCCCGACCTCGGCTCCCGACTCTGCGAAGAATGCCTTCGTGAATTCTCCACGATGGCGGATAAACCCTCGGGGGCGCCTGTTCTCTTTGTAGGTTGGAAGATCTGCTTGAACGGACCTCCCCCTCCATCGCAGCTTAAGCGGTTGACGTGCGATGTCATCGCGCGTCGAACCACCCATCGCGTCCTCTGGAAGTCTGTCTATGAAGGGGGTCACGGTGATCCGCAGAACCTTCGGGTCTAGCGCTGACTTGCTAAGCGGCGCGCTCCTATACTCAACGGTCATGCTGCTGCCCAGGAATATTGAACAAGGGTGAACCTACTGAACAGCATTGTTCAGTAATACTCGCGGATATAGCCGTAGGCCCGCTCGAACAGCTCGGCGTCTTGGTGAAGCTTGTACTTGAAGAGGGTTTGTCGAAGCGCCTTCTTCACCTCCCGTTCGCCGGCATGGGTGGCCTGCCAGCCATCGAAACGCACTGCACGGACGATTTCGTCGATGTCGTCCACGACGCGTTTGACCATGATCGGGGTTTCGCCATTCTTTGCGTCCTCGAAGAGCTCGGTGAGAGCAGCTTTGCCCCGGTCGATGTCTTCCTCGACGGGCGTCTCACGCTCCATCTTCACAACGTCTTTTGCGAGTTCGAGCAACTCTTTCAGAAAATCGATGCTGAGCAACAGGCCCTGCTGGTGACGGTTCTTTAGATCCTCGAGACGCTCGGCCAACGCCTTGTACTGAGGATTGCCGGTGTGTTTGCGCAACCGGCCCGTCAGCTTGACGGAGATTTCCTTCGCTTTCTTATCGGGGTCCGGGTTGCCAAGAACCGCCTCCAGCAGTTCTGCGTCCATCACCAGAGTGTCGAGGTCATCCCGCACGGCATCGACATGAACATTTTCGTGGATCAGCTCGATGGTCTTGGCGCCCAGCCGGTGCCAGAGCAGCCGCCCAGTGCCCGTAGACGGCTTGAGGGACTCATAGACCTGCGCCAGCCAGCGATAGTCCTTCTCGTGGGGCGTCAGCACCGGGTCCGGCGATAGCGCCTCCCAGATGCGGCTCAGAATGCTGAAGTCTGACGCAAACGCATCGCGGCGTTCATCGTTCGGAAGGCAGTCCTGCGCAGCGATCAGGCCCTCATAGCCGGTGAGTGTTCGGTCCACCCCGGCGAAGTACTCGAGGCACTTCTGGATCGCCGACGGAAGCATCGCGGCGAGTTCGGCGATGTTGGACACGGCCTTCTGGACGCCTTTCTCGTCAAATTTCAGCGCCTGCGCGACGTCGTCGAAGATCCCGAGGTAGTCGACGATCAGCCCGTGCGTCTTCTGAACGCCGTAGGGGCGGTTCGTCCGGCAGATCGCCTGAAGCAGCGTGTGGTCGCGCAGCGGTTTGTCGAGATACATCGTCTGTAGGATGGGGGCGTCGAAACCGGTCAGCAGCTTCGACGTGACGATGATGATCTTCAGCGGATCCTTCGGGTCACGGAACCGGTCCAGCAGCTTCTCTTCGGCATCCCTGTCGCGCCGGTAGGCAGCATATACTTCTTCGCCGCTGTTGACCGACATGACGATGTCGGAGGTTTCCGGTGGGAGGTGCTTGTCGAGTTCCTGCTTGTAGAGAAGGCAGCTCTCGCGGTCGAAGGTCACCACCTGAGCCCCGAAGCCATTCGGCTGCACCTTCGTCTGGAAATGCTGCGCGATGTCGGCGCAAATCGCGCTGATGCGTTCCGGCGCTTTTACCAGGATCGACATCTTTGCGGCGGCACGGCCGAGCTTGTCTCGGTCCTCGTCCGTCAGGCCCTCGGTCAATTCGGCATAGGCCGCCTCGATCGCCTGCTGGTCGATGTGCAGGTCCACCAGCCGCGGCTCGAAATGCAGTTCCTTCGTAGCGCCATCACGGATGGAGTCGTTGAGCCCATAGCGGCTCATGTAGCCGTTCTCGTCAATCTCCGAGCCAAAGGCATAAAAGGTGTTGCGGTTGGCGCGATTGATGGGTGTGCCCGTCAGGCCGAACAGGAACGCGTTCGGCAGCGCCTCGCGCATCTTGCGCCCCAGGTCGCCCTCCTGCGTGCGGTGCGCCTCGTCGACCATGACGATGATGTTGTCGCGGTCGTTCAGTACGCCGTCCGCCTCGGCGAACTTGTGGATCGTGGTAATGACGACTTTGCGCACGTCCTTGGCCAACAGGTCGGACAGCTCCTTGCGGCTGTCGGTGCGCACCAGGTTGGCCATGTCGGCGGCATAGAAGGTGCCGGCGATCTGGCTGTCGAGGTCGATGCGGTCGACCACCACCAGCACTGTCGGGTTCTTCAAGGCGGGGTGCAGACGCAGTTTCTTTGAGGCGAACAGCATCAACAGCGATTTGCCGGAGCCCTGGAAGTGCCAGATCAGACCCTTGCGCACCTGTCCAGCGACGACGCGCTCGACGATCTTGTTGACGCCCTCGACCTGCTGGTAGCGGGCGATGATCTTGATGCGCTGCTTGCCCTTCTGGGTGGCGAAGGCGGTGAAGTTGGCAGCGAGGTCCAGCACCGTCGCAGGGCGCAGCATGTCGGTGACGGCCTTTTCGACCTCGCCCATCGACTGCAATACATCTTCATCCGTCCGCCAGGGGCCCCAGAGATCGACGGGCATGCGGACAGAGCCGTAGCGGTATTCCTTGCCCTCGGTCCCGACGGAAAAGACGTTTGGCACGAACAGTTCCGGTATGTTCTTCTCGTAATCGTCATGGACCTGAAGAGCGGCGTCGAGCCAGCTCTGGCTGGAGCGGACCGGTGTCTTGGCCTCGATCAGGACAAGCGGCAGGCCGTTGACCAGCAGCACCAGATCGGCGCGCTTTTCGGTCTTGCCCGCGCGGAAGGTGAATTGCTGGGTGACGACGAAGCTGTTCTGCTCGATGTCGTCGAAGTCGATCAGGCGGATGGTGACATGCTCGCCGTTCGCGCCAAAGGGCATGGAGCGTTCGCCGAGCATCCAGGCGCCGAATTCCTCGTTGGCCTTCACCAGCCCGTCAGAGCGCGCGCTCATGACGATGGCGCGCAGGCGGTAGAGCACGTCGTCAACGCGGCCCGAATTGGCGGCGATGTCGGGGTTCAGCCGGATCAGGGCGTCGCGTAAATAGGGTTCGACCAGTGCCTCCTGCGACTGGCGCGGCAGGTCGGCGGGACCGACGAAATGCCAGCCGAGGCCGGAGATCGCGCTGCCCTGCCGGGCGAGGCCGGGCGTGACGATGGTCGGGCCGCTCGTTCCGGTGAGGCGGTCGCGGATGAAGGCTTCGACGGTGTTGGCTTCGTTGAATGTCATTATGCCACCGTGACGCTAAATGCTTGTTCGTGAATTTTTTTCAGTAGATCGCGCAATTTCTGCTGCCGCTTTTTCACCGATGAAATGTTGGATCGATACTGCTGCAGGGCGGACACGATTTCTTTCTGCTCATCTATTGATGGGACAACGAGTGAATGCGCTCGGATATCCTGCCCGTTTACCTTCCAAATGCCATTTGATGATTTTGCGCGCGCGGCAAGTCGTGCATGAACCGAAGGATGGTTCCATTGCGCTACAGCGAACTCCTTCAGAATGACGGACTTATCAAAGCGCAAACGGATCAAGAGATCTGGGTAAATAAGGTCATCATACGACTTGGCGCTAAGTCCAACTTTGCCCATGAGATTGCGATTTCCATTGCCTCGAACCGCAAAGGCGTCGCCCGCCTTCACGAGATACGGCTTTGCATCATCATGTTCTATCTCGACGAACTTGATACAACCCTCGGGATCAAACTGCCCGTTGGAAACTGCACTCAGGCTAACACTCTGGAAGCCGCCTTCGCCCTCTGCGGCAGACGGAGATTTTCCGTTTCGCGGCCCTTCCGTCAGTAATTGCTTAACTTTCAAGACTGACGCGTTCTTGAACCGAATTTTCAAAAGATCTTCGACATAGGCGTTTTGAACACCCGCCAGTCGATCTTCCAATTCTTGCAGGCTCTCAAAAGCTGCCCGATGGGCCGCTAACGTCTCAACCAACCTTGCCTGCTCTTGGATCGGCGGCAGCAGGAATTCCTCCTTCGCCAGTGCTTTCCAGTTGATGGTGGGCGAGAGCGAGCCGACTGATATGCTCAGCGCCCGTTCCATGAACAGATCGCTCTGCATGAAGAAGGGCAAAAACTCTGGCAGGACGGTGTCTGGCTTGGCCCGCAGCACCATGGCATGCGCCGAACAGATGCCTTCGGTATCGGCCACCCCGACCTTGCGCTGATAGACGCGACGCTTGCCAAAGATGATGTCGCCCGGCTCGAACCGCAGTTTGGTCGATTCCACCTCACTCGGGTCGCCCCAGCGGCGAATGCGCAGGCTGTCGGGATCAAGATGCTCCAGCCCAACATAGCGTTCAACATCCGCCTCTGCAGGCATGACGCGCTGATTGATCTGATCTGCCAGTTGATCGAAGCGGTAGGAGGTCAGTTTCGAAGGCCGCTCAAGCATCGGCGTCCTCCGCCGGTTCTAATCCATCCAGCATATCAACCAGCGCATCCATGTCGGTCCAGAAGCCGCGCCCCTCGGCATCGAAGATGTCCCAGGCGGCGGTCAGGGTCACGGCCTCGCCCACCGGCACCTCTGGCTTTGGCTTTTTCACATAGCGGGCGATGGACAGGTTTCCCTCCGCCGCCAGCACATCGGCATTGCTGACCACAGCGGCGAAACCGGGCGCGTCCGCGAATGCCTGATAGGCCGCGAAGATGCGCCCCTGATGCGCGTCGCGCAGGAAGCTCTGCGCCCGCTCGCGCGCGATCTCGGCCACCGCGTCGATGAACAAGATGCGTCCCTGTCGTTCGGCCGGCTTGCGGCTGCGGCAGATGATGACGCAGGCCTCCATCGGCGAGTTGTAGAACAGCCCCGGCCCGAGCCCGAGCACGCATTCCACCAGATCGGCCTCGATCAGCTTGCGCCGCATTTCGGCCTCTTCGTTGCGGAAGAGCACGCCATGCGGGAACAGGATTGCGCATCGCCCGGTCTCGGGGTCCATGGCTTTCAGGATGTGCTGGAAGAAGGCGTAGTCCGCGCGCCCCTGCGGCGGGGTGCCGAGGAAGTTGCGCCCCCAGACATCCTTCTCCCACGCGCCACGGTTCCATTTCTTGATGGAATACGGCGGATTGGCGAGGACCACATCGAAGGTGCGCAGCGCGTCGCCTTGCGCGAAGGCGGGCGCGGCCAGCGTGTTGCCGCTGGAAATCTGGAAGTCCGACACGCCGTGGATGACGAGGTTCATCCGGGCGATAGCGGCGGTGATGGTGATCAGCTCCTGCCCGTAAAGGCCCATGGTGCGCGTCTCGCCGCCGCGCCGCTTCACCTCGGCCAGGCAGGAGATCAGCATGCCGCCGGTGCCGCAGGTCGGGTCGTAGATGCTTTCGCCCGATTTCGGCTCCAGCATCTGCGCCATGAGGTGGACCAGCGTGCGGTTGGTGTAGAACTCCTGCGCGGTGTGGCCGCTGTCGTCGGCAAACTTCTTGATGAGGTATTCGTAGCCGTTGCCAAGCTCGTCCTCGGGCACGGCCGCGAGCGTCAGGTCGTGCTTCGAGAAGTGCTCAATCAGGTTCTTGAGCGTGGCGTCCGGCATCTGGCCCTTGTCGGTCCAGGGAGCGTTGCCGAAGACGCCCTGCAACCGCTCGGGGTTGGCCGCCTCGATCGCCAGGAAGGCTGAGAGCAGTGCCCGCCCGACATCCTTCGGCGCACTGCGGACATCGTTCCAGTGCGCGCCCTCGGGGATGACAAAGCGGTCGTTCGCGGTGGCGGTCGCGTAGACCTCGTCGCCGGTCTCGTCGAGCGCCTCCTGGTAATCCTCGTCCCAGACATCGGAGAGGCGTTTGAAGAACATCAGCGGGAAGATGTACTGTTTGTAGTCGCTGGCATCGACAAGGCCGCGGAGCAGCGTCGCCGCGCCCCAGAGATAGCTTTCGAGCTCGCGCTGGGAGAGGTGTTCGGTCATTGCAGCCAGCCTCCCTCAGTCAGCACCTTGCGCAGGTGATCTTCGGCCGCGCGCGCATCTGCAAGGGCGGTCTTGAACGCATCGACGGCCTCGGGCAGCGGAGGGATATCCTCGCCGATGGGCGGCAGCACGTAGCGGGAGATGTTGAGCGTCCAGCCTTCCTTCTTGATATCGTCGATGGTGGCGACCTTCGCGCGATCCTCAACATCCTCGAAAGCGCGATACCAGGAGACGATCTGGTCGCTATGCTCTTGGTCGAGGAAATTCTGCGCGCGGCCTTTGCGGAACAGGCTGGAGGCGTCGATGATCAGGACCTTGTTCTTGCGTTCGGCCGGCTTCTTGCGCCGAAGCACGACCACGCAGCCGGCAAGCTGCGTGCCGTAGAACAGGTTGGGAGCGAGGCCGATGACGGCCTCGATCATGTCGTTCTCAAGGAGCGCCTGACGGATCGTCCCCTCGGCCGATTTCCGGAACAGGGCGCCCTGCGGCAGGACGACGGCCATCCGGCTGTTTCCGGTCGGCGCCATCGACGAGATCATGTGCTGGACGAAAGCATAGTCCCCGTAGCTCTCGGGCGGGATGCCGTATTGGGCACGGCCCCACGGATCGGCCTCCCACAGCTCGCGCCCCCATTCTTTTAGCGAGAACGGCGGGTTCGCGATCACGCAGTCGAAGGTAGCGATGCCGCTCGTGCTCGAATCCGTGAAAGCGGGGCTGCGAAGCGTGTCCTCGCGGGCGATCTGGAAATCCTCGATCCCGTGCAGGACCAGGTTCATCCGAGCGATGGCGGACGTGGTGAGGTTCTTCTCCTGGCCATAGATCTTGCCATAGAAGGTCCGAGGGTCACCGCCCTTGCGCATGACATGCTCGATTGCGCCCAGAAGCATGCCACCGGTACCGCACGTGGGGTCATAGATGCTCTCACCTTCTTGGGGGTCAAGGATCTCGACCATCATCCGCACGACGCTGCGTGGTGTGTAGAACTCGCCAGCCTTGTTGCGGCGGGTGACGTCGGCGAACTTGCCGATCAGGTACTCGTAGGCGTCGCCGAGGACATCAGTGCTGACCGCCTGATTACCGAGCCCAATGTCCGAGAAACCTTCGATCAGATCCTTGAGCAGTTCGTCCGAAAACTTCTCCTTGTTGCCCCAGTCAGCGGTGCCGAAAACGCGGAAGAGCGTGTCTGGGTTGGCCCGCTCGATCTCTTGCATGGCGCGGTGAAGCGCGGCACCAACGTTCGTCGCGGTTTCGCGAACATCATTCCAATGGCAACCTTCGGGAACGACGAAACGGTGGATCTCGGGGAACAGCGAAGGATCCGCCTCGCCATAGATCTCTTGCGCTTCGGCAGTCTCTTCATCCCAAACATCGGAAATGCGTTTGAAGAACAGGAGTGGGAGGATGTAGCCCTTCCAGTCGGTCCGATCGACGGCCGAACCCCGGAGCGTATTCGCTCCATCCCAAAGGCTTGATCGCAGTTCTCCACTCTCGCACATCATCATACTCCGGTGACTGGTGTTACTGACCTCCCTGCCAGTTCACCGATTTTATGAAATTATCAAATATCAGGCAGCGCTTCAGGCAGCTGAAGACCTTTAAATCGTCCGTATAGTGCTTTGGCTTGTTCGAGCTTGTCTCCGGTCGCTTTCTCGGGCTTCCTGCGTTCAGTCTCACCCCATGGGTCATCATCGCCAACGCATGCGAGATACGCGGCAGTCGCAGCCAACTCAAGCGCTATGGGATTCGCACGCTTCGCCAAAGAAACGAGCTGCTTGTAAGCGTCTTCTTCGGCTCCTTCATAGGCGGCATTCGAATTGAAGACAGAGTAAGTTCCACCCCAGCCTGAACGTCTCTGGTCCTCGTGGAAGTCAAACAGCAGCGGTGCGAGTTCTACTGCCGATGCAAGCTCCTCACTGAATGGGCCGTAGTGCTTATATTTGAATTCAAAACCAGTACCGAGACCAGCTAACTCAAGAAGAAATGCGGTCTTCTGCAGTCTCGTCCTGCCAACAAGTTCGCCATCCGCAGCTGCAACTATGCGGACCAGCTCCTGCATATCTCCACCCGTTCGCTTTGTCATTCTCCCTTTGCCTCCTTCGCTTTTTGCTTGATCGTCTCATCAATTTTTTTTGCCGTGCCGTCATCTTGAAATGGTACGTAGGCTCGGTCCAACTTGAATGGACGAATTGAATCGACAATTGGTGAGACCTCTTTGAGGTCGACAAGCCCGCCATTATGCCGAATGAGAATTTGATTTAACGGGCCAATATCCTCCTGAAACTCTTTATAGGGAACGCGCTGCGCTGTATCTATCCAGATTGACGGTAGTTCGGCACCTTGCTCGTCTATCCATTCATTTAATGAATTTCTTGTAAGCAGGACTGCTTTTTCAATTACCTCGGCCGGTGCTTCATCGCCAAGCTCTCTAGACACGGCTGTTCTTAGGTCAATCGCCTTGGGCAGTCGCCTTTCCCTCAACATCACAGCAAGTTGTGCAATCAACGCGTCTTTGGACTCACAAAGCTCCGCCAAAGATCCCCAAATGACAGAGTCATCAAGCCGGAGCGCGTTCTGTAGAGAGTCGGGGTTTTCTGCAAAGGCGACAATCGGGTTCGCCTTCGAAAGGCCAACGAGGTCGACATCTCCCCGTTGAACCAAGCGAAAAACACGCTCAAAAAGGAAAAAGAAAACTTTCTCGGCTGATCGTGTGGCCTTGTGGAAATACACTGTTGGATAAAGTTGGAACAGGCCTACGACGTAGGTCTCTGCAGCAAATATGGCCTTTGAGCTCAAAACAAATGTTTCAATTTCGCCAATCTTCTCTTCTTCGACGCCGAACGGCACGGCGTCGAGCTCTAAGTTGGCGATAAGCCAGGTGAGGTCAATTTCACTGTGCTGTGTCCCTGACATCATGCGGTCACGCTGCATGTAATCCAAACGATCAGCATCGAACTGGCTGGAAACAACTGAGGAATAAACGTCACCTGGTGCCTTGGCGCCAATGATGTCGGCAACTTGCTTGGACATTCCTGGAGTATAGTTATCTAGGATTTCCGCTACTTCGGTATTTCGAATGATTTCATCGCTAACGTCTTCGTGCTTTGCGTATTTTAGGTTCAGACTTTTACCAATGGATTCGAAAGAGTGACTAAATGGGCCATGCCCAACATCGTGTAGTAGGGCTGCAGTAAGCGCGGCTTCGGAGCGGAACTGATCAAAGTTATCTGACCCAATATGGCGCTTTACATTGCGCATCAGGCGACGAGCGTTGAACAAAACACCTAGACTATGTGCAAAACGAGTATGAGTAGCACCAGGATATACATACTCCGAAAACCCAAGCTGCCGAACGCGACGAAGCCTCTGAAAAGGCGGCGACTGGATAACATGCCATAGCATCTGCTCGAAACGACTCGTGTCGAATTCGATCAAGTCGTGCAACGGATCTCGTATTCGTTGCGGACGTCCTTTGGGTCCCAGTGCCATTAAGAACCTATGCTTGCCTCACATACACCATATCGTGTGTGTTCCAGCCTCACAACGACGAAAACCTGATGTAAGGAGTGGAACATTGTAGGAACATACAGCCTTGCAAGTCAATCACGCTGTTCGTTCCACCCGATTGGAAAGCGTTCCAATACTCTAGCTAGAGTTATGTCTGGTCCCTGCTTCCCGTCGAGAATCGCTTCTACGATGTCTGGCGCAAGCAGTGTGAGCCGCAAGACGCGGGTCATATAGGATGGCGCGATCCCCTCGCGCTCCGCCAGCTCTGCGATGGTGGTGAACTCGCCCGATTCCAGCATTCGCTTCCAACGGAACGCTCGGGCCAGCGCCTTGACCAGCGTGTTGTCGGTCCGCCGCGATTGCTGGACGCCCTCGGGCAGCTGCATCTCCTTTCGCCCACCGCGTTTCACGACGCGGAATGGCACATGCAGTGTCACGGTGTCCGGGATCGGTGTCCTGCTGGTCATGCTGCCGCCTCGATACCGCCTGCAAGCATCTCGCGCGCAAGGCCACTGAGGCCGTCGACGCGCAGCCGGACGTCGAGGCCTTCCGTCCCGATGTCCACGCGCTCGACCAGCAGCGCCGCGATGCGGGCTTGCTCGGCGGGGAAGAGTTCGTCCCACAGCGGATCAAGCTGCTGCAGGGCCACGCGGGCGTCGGCCTCGGCGATGTCGTCGGCGTCGGCGCGCGCGGCCTTCCACGTGCTCGCCACGATCTCGGGCTGACGAAACACGGTGCGCAGCTGGTCGATGACTGCCGCCTCGATCTCACCCGCGGGCACGCGACCAACGGGGCAGGAGCCGGCGCCGTGCTTGAGCACTGTCTGGCTGACATAGTAGCGGTACAGCCGGTCGCCCTTTCTGGTGTGTGTAGGCGAGAACGCCGCGCCATCCGGGCCGTAGAGCAACCCTTTGAGCAGCGCGGGCGTATCGGCGCGGGTGCGGGCCGCGCGCTTGCGGGGGCTCTCCTTCAGGATCGCGTGGACTTTGTCCCAAATGGCGCGGTCGATGATGGCATCATGCTCGCCGGGATAGCTGTCGCCTTTGTGGACCGCTTCTCCAATATAGGCGCGGTTGTTCAGCATCCGGTACAGGTACTTCTTGTCGATCCGGTTGCCGCGCGGCGTGCGGATGCCGCGTTTCGCGACCTCCCGCGCTAGTTCCGTGCCTGAGCCGATCTCGAGGAAGCGGGCGAAGATCCAGCGAACATGCTCGGCGCGCTCATCGTCGACAACCAGCTTCCGGTTCGCGACACGGTAACCGAAAGGCGGGACGCCGCCCATCCACATGCCCTTCTTGCGGCTGGCCGCAACCTTGTCGCGGATGCGTTCGGCCGTGACCTCACGCTCGAACTGGGCGAAGGACAGCAGGATGTTGAGCGTCAGCCGCCCCATGGAGGTGGTCGTGTTGAACGACTGCGTGACCGAGACGAAAGTGACCCCGTTTCGGTCGAATACCTCCACCAGCTTGGCGAAGTCGGCCAGCGAACGGCTGAGGCGGTCGATTTTGTAAACGACGACAACGTCGACAAGTCCATCCTCAATGTCCGTCGTTAGTCGCTGCAGTCCGGGGCGGTCCAGAGTGCCGCCGGAGATGCCACCGTCGTCATATTGGTCGCGGACCAGAACCCAGCCCTCGGAGCGCTGGCTGGCGATGTATGCCTCGCAGGCCTCCCGCTGGGCGTGGAGCGAGTTGAACTCCTGTTCCAGCCCTTCTTCAGAGGATTTGCGCGTGTAGACGGCGCAGCGCAGTTTCCGGACAATCGGTTTGGTCATGCGCCCCTCCGGTGGTTTTTCAGGCCGAAGAACACCCAGCCGTTCCAGCGCGTGCCGGTGATGGCGCGAGCAATGGCCGACAGCGATTTGTACGGACGACCCTGCCAGTCGAAACCGTCAGAAGTGACGGTGACGAGATGTTCGACGCCCTGCCATTCACGGATCAGGCGCGTGCCAACTATGGGCGTCAGGTTTGCCCGGATGCGGCTTTTCTTGCGATCGCCGCCGTCCAGCTGTTCACCAAGGGCTTCAAGCCGTTTCACAGTTTCCGGCTTCAACCCGCCATAAGCGAGTTCCTGAATTCGATAAGCAAGTCGGCTTTCCAGATAGCGGCGGTTGAACGGCGGTGGCTCGCTGTCGAACAGGTCGCGCCATTGTTGCTTGAGGTCTGGCGTCGACATGGTCTTGAGCGTAGCGAGGCGGGCGGGAATGGGATCTTGTTTGGTCATGCATTTCTCCGGTGAGTTGGAGTTGCATGACGCCATTCGTCCGTCGGATAGTGTAGGCTACTTTCTCCAATTTCGTCAGATACTTCCGCTCGATCACGCATCTGCAACCGCACCAGCCCAAGAGCCAACAGGCCGCATAGCTCGGCGCGGCGTTCTGCGGGCGACATGTGGTCTGGAGGCAAGGGGTTAGGCCGTTTCATGCGGCGCTTCGCTTCAGATCGCGCAGGACAGCTGCTCGGATGGCGGACCGGTTCCAGCGGAAATTGAGCTGGCAGTTGGCCGCATATTTCGAGAGCCCGAAATCCATACCGCTGGCTTCGAAACCCGCGCGTTGCAGCAGTTCGATCTGCCGCATACTGGCCGGGTCATTGAGCCAACGCTTGCTCTTGGCTGAGGCGCTGGACGTTTCCGTGGCCCGCAGGAAGTCGTCGGCCGCAGCAAGCGCCTGCACACGCGTCCCTACAGCCAGCGTGCGGATCGGGTTGCTCTTGGGGTGACCGAGCGCGTGCCACAATACGCCGTCATGGAATACTCCGGCCCACCCCTGAAAACCGCTGGCCATGAGCGCCTGGCCGTCGCCATGGAGATCGCACCAAGAAAATGGCGAGCGATCCAGAAGGTCGACTTCGGTCATCTCGAACGTGGTCAGCAGTCGCTTTTCGCCGATGTCGCGCGTGAAGACATGTCCACAGAAATCACAAACGGAGGCGCCAAGCGGGAGTTCCGCGTCACAGGATGGACAGGTTTTCCAGGGTTGCTCGCCAGGCGGCGTTTCATCCTCATCGAGGGCGATGTCCTGCTCAAGCGAGCCGTGGCGGAGCGCGGCACCTGCGAAGTCCAGTACGACGCAATCCGTTTTGACGATGCCGGGGAAACGCTCGGGGTCGACCCGGCGCAGCCCGCGGCCGACGGCCTGGATGAACGTCCCCTTGTGAAGCATGGGGCGCAGGATGCCGATGCAGCCCACGGGCTGACTGTCGAAACCCTCCGTCAGGACCATGCAATTCGTGAGCACCTGGACCTCGCCGCGGTCGAACCGGGCGATGAGATCGGCGCGGGCCTTGGCTGGCATGTCGCCGGTTATCGGCTCGGCAATGACCCCTTCCGCACGAAATGCGTCCGCCACCGCTTCGGCGTGATCGACTGTCGAGCAGAAGAAGATGCTGCGCCGATCGGATGCCTTATCCTTCCAATGCTCGACCACGGTCTCATTGAGCACCGACCGATTGAGCACCTTGTCGGCCTGTCGCATGTCGAAATCACCGGCGGTGCTGTCGATGCCGGAGAGCTCGTCGTCGATCCCGAGATCGATGGTGAAGGTCCGGGGCGGGACAAGCAGGCCGCGCGCAATGAGCGTGCCGATGCGCAGATGATATCCGACATTGCTGAAGGTCTTACGCAAGGACCGGCCATCGCCGCGCCCCGGCGTGGCCGAAAGCCCGAGCAATTTCACGCCAGGGCTGATGTCCCGCGCGTGATCGAGGATTGCCTGGTAGCTTCCGGCGGCTGCACGGTGGCATTCGTCGATCACGATGTGGCTCAGTTCCGGCATGGGCTTGCGCCGGTTTTCTCGGGCAAGCGTCTGCACACTGCCGAAGACGACACGGCCATCCCAGCAATCCTGCTCTGCCTTCACAACCGAGGTGCCCAGCCCGGAGATGCCGCCGATGGCGGAGCGGTTTTGCTCCATGAGCTCGTCCGTATGTTGAAGCACCAGCATCTTGGCGTCGCGGTCCCGTTCGGCCTGTTCACCGACAAAGAACCCGGCGATGGCCGTCTTCCCGGCTCCGGTCGGCAGCACGAGCATGGTATTGCCGTGCGCGGCCGTGCGGTCATGGGCAGCATCGACGGCTGCCCGCTGATAGTCACGAGGGATCATGATGGTCTCCCTCAGCGTGCCCAGAACGGTGCGCCGCCCGAGGCAGGCGCGGACGAGCCAGGCTGTTCCGCTACAGCGCCAGAGTTGACTGGCGGCACAGACGCTGCGGTTGTCTGCATCGGCGCGGAGCCCATCACGGTCAGGTATTGCCCATTGTCTGGACCAATGGCGGCCTTGATCACGTTGCGACCGGCGTCCTCGGGATTGTCGCGGTCCTTTTCGACCCCGATTTTGGCAACGAAGTCGATGCCGCTCAGGTCTCCGAGGCTGCGGATCATACGCGCGGCCCGTGCAGCTTCCGATTGATCGCCGGCCTTGATGCCACGTGCGGATTCCAGAATGCCTCGGATCAGGGCGCGACCACGGTTGGCGTAGGTGTCTTCACCGCGTTCGTTGACGCTTTTTCCCTTGAAACCGATACGGGTGTAGATCCGGCGGCGCGCATACTGGCCATCGAGGACGACGGCCTCGGTGTTGAGATAAAGCGCCGTGCTCGCGCGGCTTTGCGTGAGCCAGCCCTCCGGACCGGCACCGCCCGGGCGGATGGTCAGGCCGACTTTGACCAGAGTGTTGGCGGGGATGAGGTCGAATGCGGCGTCCTGGCTGTCGGCGCCGTTGAAATCCATGTTGTCTGCCATGGGTTAAGCTCCTTTTGTCGTGGAATTCGGCTGGGCCACCGCTTGCGGCAGATCGAAGTCGAGGCCGGAATTGGCCGTCGTCCCGGCGCCATCGCGGATCTTCGCCATGAGACGTCCGAGATGCGCCTGCTCGATCATTGAGAGCCGACCGCTGCGGTCTTTCGCGGGAAAGCCGAAATCGTTGATGGTGGTGCAGACGAACGCCCGGTACGGCTCACCCTCCTGGGGGCGGATCTCGGCGAGCGTAATGACCTCGTCGACAATGCCGGGCAGTTCGAGGCCCGTCTTCGAGCCTTCGATCTGCATTGCGAAATAAGGCTTGCCGAAGTCGTCGATCTTTCGGTCGAGGAGGCCAACCAGCCAAATATTCTTGCGCGGCGTGTGCTGCAGGTGCGTGAGCCAGCCGATCATTTCCTGACCGAGCAAACCGTATGCACCGCGCAAATCGAGCTTGCCGCTGCGATCCGACTGCGCCTGAGGCTGACCTTTGCACCACTGCATGCAGATGCGGGAGGCAACAGAGATGCTGTCGACGAACACGGTGTCGTACTTGTCGAGTACGGCGGGATCACCGAAAGCCGCGCGGACGCGGTCATAATCGCCCTGGCTATAGGGCTGATCCTCGCGCATCGCGGGATTGGGACCGCCGATCCAGCAGGCGAGATCGCGCGCGCGCTCCCAGTCCCGGATACGAACCTCGTCTCCGGGCCAGCCTTGTACGGCCAGTTCGCCTGCCTCGAGATTCAGAAACAGGGTCCGTTCCGGATCCAGCGTCCAAAGTTGGCTGGTCTTGCCGATCCCGGAAATGCCGGTGAGCACACCCTTGATGCCGCGTGCCTCTTTCAGGCGTTCGTCGGCGGTGATGATCTTCAGCGGGGCGGGTTGGAAAGGCGCGCTCATTTGCGCGCCTCCAGTTCACGGGCCGCGGCCGAGACAGCGATATCCGCGCCTGCCGCGCCCTGCTTGCGGGCCATCGACGCGATCTCTTCGAGCGCCACGATCGTCTGGGTGAGCGCGGAACGCTCGCGGTTCAACGGCAGCAGCGCGAAGGCGATGTCGTCGATGGTGGCTCGCTCGATGGCGACCGTGCGCGCCGGGCGATCGCCCATCGCGGGCACCGCGACCGTGTCAGGAATGGCGCTAAGCCAGGTGGACTGGCGCAGTTTTTTCAGGGGGTTGGCGAACATATCAATGCTCCTTTCCGTCTTGCCCAAGGATCGTCGCGAGGTGACAACTGCCGGGCCCGACGCCGCCTTGGAGCTCGCGGTCGGGGTGTTTCCCTGAGGGTTTTGCATTCCCCCGTAGGCCCGGCATGAATTTGATTGGGTGCTTGCCGTTACTTACCGGCGGGCGGCCGCAACTGTCGGGACGGCTTCAAAATACCCGTCGAGCCCCAGTTCCCTGGCCGTTTTGCGGATCACGCCGAGACGCTCGTAGACTGTGCTCCGGTGCAGCCCGAGTGCGCGCGCCGTTTCGGAGATACTGAGGTGGCTGACCGCGATGGCGACCTGGCGGGTTGTCGGGCACAGTGCGGCGAGCAGCTTGCTCACATCCCCTTTCAATCCGGGGCCGTGTTTCAGCGAAAACTCGTCGACAGGGTCCAACGCCGCAGCTTCCGGCAAAATGTCGGAAAGGGCCAACCCTCCATCATCGTCACCGGCGGGCGCATGGATCGATTGCATCGCACGCTCGGCGCGCATGGCCTTCGTGCTGCTTGCCAGCGTCGCGATCCGGTTCGTGATGATCCGGTCCGCGAATGTATCGAAGGAAGATTTCGCTGGATCAAAGCGGCAGGCACGCCTGATCAGGTCGAGACGCAGTTCCTGCTCGATGTCGTCTGCGTCGAGCCCCGGCACCGCGCCAGAGCGCGCCAGACGGGCTGCGCGGAAGCGGATATTGCGGGAAATACGTGTGTTGGGGTTGGTAAGCTGTTGAAGCTGCTCCATGGTTTTCGCCTTCGTCCAGGTGGACGGGCACGCGGCCCGAGTACCCGGCTCCGGCGAAATTTCGCTGAGACGGCGGTGGGAGTGGCTTCGACACAAAGAAAAACCGCCGAAGACCCAGAGTCTTCAGCGGTTTTGCGATGCGATTTTTTTCAGTTTTTTTCAGCGAGGCTCGACGAAATTTCGTTGGCGCTGGCCCTGTTTGCCCTGCTGGAGATCGTCAGCATTTGTCACATAGCAGGCGACGTATTCGTCACCGTCCACGACAATTGGATCTTCGGCGAGCCCTGTAAGGGCACGAAGCGCTTTCGAAGCTGCCTCTTTCTGTTTGCCGATCCGCCGACGGTCTGACTCATTGCCGCCCCTGCGGTTCAAACGCCCGCGCAACTCTGCCAATGAACGCAGAAAGACCCATGCCGCTTTGGGTTTTTGGTTCTTTGCGTTCTTCAACCCGAGATCGTCGGGGCCAAGGCGGTGACTGGTTCCACCTACGGTGAGCCGGATGATATCCAGTTCCGCAAAATCGATGCGCACCTGCTCCCATTTGGTTCCGCTCGGAAGCATGATCTTGGGTCCAGACTCCAATTCAATGAAGCGCCCACCGATTGCGTCAATCTGGGGCGAAAACAACTGCTCCGGAGGAAGCGCCGCGGAAAGCCGGCCCTGCTGGTCGAGAACAACGACGTCTTCGAGCGCCATTACAGAAACACCTCCAACTTCAACATGGCCCTTGAGTTGGTGGCTGAGCGTCGTTCTGGTTGGAACCAGCAGCACACATGGCCCCGTCACATCCATGACCGGCTTCAAATTGGCGAGATCGAGAGGTGCAATGATTGAGGATAGCCCAAGGAAAACAGGGAACCCTCGGCCTGCAGCAATCTCGTAGCGCCCGACCGATATGACAGCCTCCCGCGACACCGACTGTTGCTGCGCGCGCAGATTCAATGCCTGGGCGATCTGGTTGACGAGGCTGTCGCGGTCCAGCTCGTGAATGATGATGTCCTGGTCGGTCAACGAGGTTGTCTTGCACCGGCTCTGCGCATCCCCGCACTCGACCCTGAGCGATCCATCTACCAACTTGATAATCTGGCGGGCGCAACCCTCTCCGCCGGATTTGGGGCACGCGAGATCCTTCGCACTTCGGACAGTTTCACGAAGGTAGGGGTCGTACTTCTCCCAGCCGCCGCGGAGTTCTTCGATCCATTCTTGCCGGGACATCGCTGCCCCGCTGATTTCGTCAAGCAGCTGCCACAGGCGCGTCATTGTCGTCGATCACATCGGTTTCGCGTTCGATATCATAGAACCCCGCAGTGCGAAGCCATTGCTCAACCAGCATCGCATCAGAGTCGCGGTCATATTTTGTTGAGTCTTCGCGGATCGTGACACTGCGGGGCTTGCTGGAACCTTCGAAGACGAAGCTGAACTTTGCCGAGGTGAAGCGTCCGCGATCGAGCAACGTGCTCCAACGGTCGCCGAAGGCCTTGAACAGGTCGGTGGATTTCTTGATGTCGACGATGGCGGGATCGCCGGGGATCACACGCACGACCTCGGTCAGCCTGACCCGATTAATCCCATCGATGCCATCGCAATCCTGAATTTTCGGCCCCTCCCGCCGGATCGGCGCAAGCGTGAAAACCGAACCATCTCCGAAATAGCTCTTCTTGCCGAAAATCGTTGCGCCAATTGTTTCACGATAGAGGGTCCGCTCACCCTTGCTTTGGGCGTTGATCGCCAACACGTCGTTTGTTGCGTCATATATCAGCACGTCGTGCTTTTGCGGCCGATAAAAGGCGACGCCAGCCTCACCGTTGTCTTCATGTTTGCCTTCGCGGGTCATCGGCATGCCGTGCCGCACCAACAGCCAAACCTTGTTTTCGTCCGGGCGCGGAAAAGCAAACATCCGTGTTCCTCGGCCACGTTGCTTGTTCTCGAACCATGGGTCCATGGCCGTTGCCATCGCGGCAAGTTGCTGATCTGAAATGGCGGGAAGTGTTAGGCTCGTTGCCGACCGCCCGGGGAATTGAAGGAAAGCAGTCTTTTTGAAGACCATTGCCTTCATGTGCCGCTCTTCCAGAAGGTCGGGGTTGGCAAGCCAGATCTGAACTGCAACGTCGGCAGGGGTCAGATCGCCATTGCTTTCTATGGAGATGCTCGCTTCGCGTGCGCGATCGAGCAAGTCGTCAAGCGTTTCGTTCGAAGCGGCCTCATCAATGTAGTAAAGGCCGTTCATTAGAGCGAGCGGCATTTCCTCGTCATATGTCATCAGCGCGGCAGCAAGATCGTCATGCGGAAATGCCGTCTGTGCGTCCGAAGGAATCTCGACATTGCGCCCCGCAAAGTAATTTCGCCATTTGTCCAGCAATGCAACCAAATGGACATTGGAGATCTTCTTGAGACCGTCTGGGTTTGTAAATACGCGCGGGTTGAATGATGCCATTGCGGGGGCTCCCGAGAATTATCTTTGACTCGGGAATTTAGGCATTCCGACGCCACACCACAAGGTTGTGTTCACGATAAGTTCCGTATGCCTCATCCGACAGCCAGAGCGGCTTGCCGGTATGTGACAGTGGCAGCTGGAGCTTTCCCCCATGATCGACATCTCTGATCGCGCCCGGCGCGGCACCATTCGCTTTTTCTGGTCGCAGGCACTTCGCACTGAGGTGTGCGGTGATTGATCCCGATGAGCGCGAACAGGAAGCCTTGAAGGTCGCCATGCGGTTCATGGGCGAACTGATGGCCGAGATCGGCTGGACGACCCGCTTCAACGAACTTTCTGCCGATCAGGCAGCAAAGCTCGCCGAAGCCGCGGTTGACGGTTTTCAGGAGGGGATGTTGGCTAATGCCCCTCGGCCGGACCCCGAGGTGCCCTTCTGATGACAGCGCTCCTCGACTTCAATCACCGGGAAAAGAAGCCCACTTTTGCCGATGGCGTTAACGTACTGATTGATCATGCCCTTGTTGCAGAGCAGGCCACGCGGCCGACTCGGGACTATCTGGGCGGCAGCCGACTCGGCGATGCCTGTCAGCGACGGCTGCAATACGAGTACTTGAAGGTGCCGAAGGACGAGGGCTCCGGGTTCTCGGGTCAGACGCTGCGGATTTTTGCGCTTGGGCATGTTCTCGAAGACTTGGCAATCGACTGGCTTCGCAAGGCGGGGTTCGATCTCAGGACCCGCAATCGCCATGGCGAGCAGTTCGGTTTTGAAGTCGCGGGCGGACGCCTTCAGGGACATGCCGATGGCGTCGTCGTCGCGGCGCCGAACGGCATGGCGGTGCCGGCGTTGTGGGAGTGCAAGTCCGCAAACGCAAAGAACTGGCGCGAGATTGCGAAACGGGGCGTTGTCAAAGCCAAGCCCGTCTATGCGGCCCAGATCGCGCTCTACCAGGCCTATTTGGGGCTGACGGAAGCGTCCGCGTTGTTCACCGCGATCAACAAGGACACCTGCGAGATCTGGCACGAACTGGTCCCCTTCGACGCCGAGCGCGCCCAGGCCGCAAGCGACAAGGCCGTTCGAATTCTGCGCGCCTGTGATGTCGGCGAACAACTCCCTCGGCACACGGAAGATCCCGAGCATTTCCAATGCCGTTTCTGCGACTGGAAGGCGAGGTGCTGGGAATGAGCGATAGCAACGTGGAACCCGTAGCCGAGGTTGCGCCTGACCCGGCCATGATCGCGACCTATACCGATGTCGTCTTCGGCTATTGCGATCATCTCGCTCCGGTCCGCGCGCTTGCAGAGAAAGGCAGCGCTGACGCTCCGCCGCATACGCCGTTCCTGCCGACGGAAGATGATCTCGCAGGGCGTCTAGCGCAGCAGGCGGATTGGGCGGCCTCGGCTGGCATGGCTCTCTTTGTGGTGCCGGGCACCGTTGCCACACCGGTCGATGCGCGGGCCGAGCACATTGTTCAGACACAGGTTGTGCTCGTCGATCTCGATCATGGTGACATCGACGCCAAGCGTGCGCACCTTGAACGCCACCTCGGCAAGGCCACTCTGGTGGTGGCATCAGGTGGGGAGACGGCCGACGGTATCCGCAAGTTGCACCTCTATTGGCGGCTCACCGAGCCAGCGGAAGAAGAAGACATTGCCCGGGTGTGCCGCGCCCGGCAAATGATTGCCGCCAAGGTCGGCGGTGATCCGGCCTTTCGCTCTGCCCATCAGCCGATCCGGGTCGCCGGTTCCGTACATGCCAAAGCCGGGCAGCGTCGCCTTGTCGAAATCCTCGCCCATGCCGCCGTTGACCACGACCTCGCCGATCTGATCGAGGCGGTCATCGCCATGCCTCCGATGGAGGGGGCGCAGCCAGATCCGCTCGACTTCAATGGCGCGACGCCCTTGCGGGGAACGGTGCCAGAGCTCTTCGGTAAGCCTGTCCGCGAGGGAGGCGTTGATGGGACAACCCGTTTCGATGCGCTTTCACGGGTCATCGGGTACTGGATCCGGCGCTGCCGCGAAGGCCATGTCACGCCGGCAGAGTCGTGGGACGAGATCAAGGCGTACAATCTCGCGCGTATTGACCCGCCATGGACGGAAGATCGCCTGCGCGCCGAATCCGAACGCCTGTGGAAGCGCGACCAGAGCCGCAATGGCGACATCGACGATGCCGACATGGATGCGGACCAAGCGGGTGGCGGAGACGATGGCGACGGACCCATACCGGTCCGTTTCACCGAAGACGCGCTGGCGGCGCAATTCGCGTCAGCCCATTCAGAGCAATGGCGATATGTCGCCGGCTGGGGCCAATGGCTTACATGGACCGGCAGTGTCTGGCGGCGCGAAGAGACATTGCAGGCCTTCGATCTCGCAAGGCAGGTGTGTCGGAACGCGGCGGTTCGAGCACCTTCAGCGCGCGTGCGCACCAAGCTGTCGACCGCATCGACCGTCTCTGCGGTGGAACGCCTTGCCCGCAGCGACCGCCGTCATGCCTGTACCACCGAGATTTGGGACCGTGATCCCTGGCTGTTGAATACCCCCAATGGCGTGATCGATCTCCGGACGGGCGCTTGCGCCCTGCACGATCCGGAACTCTTCATGACGAAGATCGCGGAGGCATCGACAAAAGATGCGTGCCCGACTTGGGAGGCATTCCTCGACACCGTGACCGGCGGAGACAAGGAGTTGCAGGCCTATCTGCGCCGAATGGCCGGATATTGTCTGACCGGCGTGACGACCGAGCATGCGCTCTTCTTCCTCTATGGCACTGGCGCGAACGGCAAGTCGGTCTTCGCCAACACCCTGACGGAAATCATGGGCGACTACGCCACCGTCGCCGCGATGGACATGTTCATGGCAACTCACGGCGACCGCCATCCCACCGACATGGCGGGTCTGCGCGGCGCGCGGATCGTGACGTCGATCGAGACCGAACAGGGCAGCCGTTGGGCGGAGAGCAAGCTCAAGGCCTTGACGGGCGGCGACAAGATCACCGCCCGCTTCATGCGGCAGGATTTCTTTGAGTTCATCCCGCAATTCAAGCTGTTGATTGTCGGCAACCACAAGCCTTCGATCCGCAATGTCGACGAGGCTATGCGTCGACGGCTGCACATGATCCCCTTCACGGTGACGATCCCGCCCGCCAAGCGCGACCGCCGCCTGCCTGACCGTCTGCTGGCTGAACGGGACGGCATCCTCGCCTGGGCGCTACGCGGTTGCCTCGAATGGCAGGAGACCGGGTTGCGCCCGCCCGAGGCGGTGATGGCGGCGACCGAGGACTATTTCGAGGCCGAGGACGCACTCGGGCGTTGGATCGAGGAACGATGCCAGACCGGCCCATCGCACTGGACTGGTTCGAGCGCGCTCTTTGCCAGCTGGAAGTCCTGGGCCGAGGCCAACGGCGAATACGCCGGGTCGATGAAGCGCTTCTCTGAGAATCTCGGCGCCCGTGGGTTCGAGAAACGCAACACGCGAAGCGCGCGTGGATTCCAGGGGATCAAGGTTTGCGACAGCGATGATGACCTATTTGATCGGAGTTGAAAAATGCCAATAAAATCAGAGACCGCGACGGATGTGACGGGTCATACCCATATAACCGTCACGCGCGCGCATACGCGCGTCCGTAACGGAGTTACCAAACAACCCGTCACACCCGTCACACCCGCCAGCGACCTGAGATCGCGGGCTGAAGATGCGCTGCCCCATCCCGTGCTCGCCCTCGATCTCGGCACGGCGACCGGCTGGGCATTGCGCGGCGCGGACGGGCTGATCGTCAGCGGAACCGCGTGTTTTCGTCCACGACGCTTCGACGGTGGCGGCATGCGATACTTGCGCTTCACCAACTGGATCACTGAACTCGACAGGCTTTCAGGGCCTATTTCCGCAATCTGGTTCGAGGAAGTCCGCCGACACGCCGGCACCGATGCAAGCCACGTCTATGGCGGGCTCATGGCCACGCTCACCGCATGGGCGGAGTTGCGCGGCATCCCCTACGAGGGCGTGCCCGTGGGCACCATCAAACGATTTGCCACCGGCAAGGGCAACGCGAACAAGGCCGCCATGATCGAAGCGATCCGGCAGCGTGGCTTTTCTCCAGAGGATGACAACGAGGCCGACGCGCTTGCGCTTCTTCTCTGGGCTCTCGACGCGAAAGGCGGACCGCGATGAACGCACAAGCGAAGTCGCACAGCGTGGTCTGGTCCGCGGGACTGGTCGAAGCCCGGTTATCCGAGGCGGCCTTCGTGCTCAAACGGCTGCCGGAGCCACGTATCCTAGGGTACTTCAGCACCTGGCCAGAGATCGTTCACAGTTTCGCGGACAAGGTCGGGCAAGAGCCGAGGAAGATGCGCGTACTTCCATCGCCGCAATCCATCAGCAGGATGGAAGAAACACTGACCTGGACCGCGGGGCTCGAGCCGCAAGACGGCAAGATCGTCTGGCTGCGGGCCTATGGGTATCGTTGGCGCGAGATCTGCCGGACGGTCGGTCTGCAGCGCGCGTCTGCCCATCACCACTGGGTCTATGGGCTTTGCCTGATCTCTCATCGCTTGAACAACCGCCGGATCAATCCGCGACTCTCCATGCAACAGGTCATCGATCTTGCGCGTGCTGACGACCCGGCACTTTGATGCTTCGGCCGCCGCACAATTTTCTTCCAGACACTTTTGCGATCCGGCCGGTATGTGACTGGTAAGTTCGCGAGGTGCGCGAGGCGGTCGCAAAGCGCGTTCGCGGGTCCTTCCTGGCCCGAAACGTATACGGGCGAGCGAAGCGCGCAATATCGCCAGCGACAGGGCCGGTTTTTTGGGAAGC